>OGLQ01000420.1_pt1 | contig 34146 bp, 35 predicted proteins | sample 1572941 | NCBI WGS metagenome assembly OGLQ01 (sample SAMEA2581891, study PRJEB24529) | metagenome | biome: Human gut stool | place: China | collected 2011
GCTCGTGCCAGCCCTGCAGCCAGCCATCGTTGCACATCCGCATAAAGCCTTTTACAATCTCAATATCCAGAATACCCATCTTCAAAAACCTCTCTCATTCAAATGCGCTTGCTCAGCACGTTCTGCTCGTATTTCTTTACTTCCTCAAACCATGCACCGTCTACCGGCACACCGTTCCGGCGGCAGTATTCGTCCCAGACCTCCCCAAAGGGCAGGGTCTTCAGCTCCTCCTGTCGCACCATCAGCTCGGTAAACTGGTTGGTGTCCTGCAGCTCTTTCAGCGCCGTGTGGGGGGCGCACAGAGCCGACAGCAGGGCCTTTTCCACGTTGCGGAAGCCCACCGTCCATGCGGAAATGCGGTTGATGGAAGCATCAAAGTAATCCAGTGCAATGTTCACCCGACCATCCAGACCGCCGCAGCGGACGATCTCCTTGCAGATCTCCTTCGTTTCATCGTCAAACAGCACCACATGATCGGAGTCCCAGCGGATGGGACGGGTGACGTGGAGGGCAATCTCTGGGAAGAAGGTCAGCAGGGCAGGGATCTTATCGCTGACCACCTCGGTGGGGTGGTAGTGGCCGTTATCCATCAGCGGAATGCACTTTTCCCGGTTGAAGGCGGCGTAGCTCAGGGCAAACTCAGCGCTGCCCACGGTGTACGCCTCCACACCGATGCCGAACACCTTGCTCTCGATGCAGGGCTTTACCAGCTTGAAGTCGTAAGGCTCACTCAAAATCTCGTCAATGCTGGCCTTGTAGCGGTCGCGGGGGCCTTTGCGGTCGGCCGGTACGTCCTTGAAGCCGTCGCCTGTCCAGATGTTCATGGTGCAGGGCTGCCCCAGCTCCTCGGCCAGATACTGGCTGATGCGGATGCAGGCCTTGCCGTGTTCCACCCAGAATTTCCGGGTCTCCTCGTTGGGGCTGGCAAGGGTCAGCGGGTCGCACTTGGGGTGGGAGAAAAAGGTGGGGTTGAAGTCTGCGCCTAGCCCTCTTGCCTTGCAGAAATCCACCCATTTTTTAAAGTGCTTCGGCTCCAGTTTGTCCCGGTCTACCCACGGGTTCTCCTCGTCAAAAATGGCGTAGGAGGCATGGAGATTGATCTTTTTGGTGCCGGGGCAGAGGGACAGCACCTTGTCCATATCTGCCATCAGTTCCTCCGGGGTGCGGGCACGGCCGGGGTAGTTGCCGGTGGTTTGAATGCCGCCGGTCAGGGGCTTGGTGGGGTCGGTGTCAAAGCCCCGGACATCATCTCCCTGCCAGCAGTGCAGGGAGATGGGAACAGTTTTCAGCCGGGCAATGGCGGCCTCGGTGTCCACGCCAATGGCGGCGTAGCGGGCTTTTGCTTCTGCGTAACTCATAGGGTTCCTCCTTCTTAAATCTGCATCTGAATTTTCAAATTGCCGATGGCGGTGGCCTCGATGGGCAGCGCCACCACCTGCTTTCCGGTATAATGGGCGGTCAGCTCGTTCAGGACGGCGTTCTTTGCGCCGCCGCCTGCGATGTAGAGCTTATCCCAGTGCTGCCCGGTCACAGCCTCCATCTCACGATAGGCTTCCCCGTAGCAGTACGCCAGCGAGTGGTAGATGCTGTTGATAAGGTCGGCATCCGTGGCAGGGGCTTCGCCGGTCTCGGCAAGGGCGGCTCTGATCTCTGCGCGCATATCCTGCGGGGCAGAGAAGCGGGCAGCGTTCACATCAAAAATGCGGGTATAGGTGCTGGTCTTGGCCAGCTCCACCATCTCAGCAAAGGAGATGCCCAGCTGCTTTTGCACGCACTGGATGATCCACAGTCCCATGATGTTTTTTAGGTATCGGATGTACCCCACGCCGCCCTCGTTGGTAAAGTTTGCGCGGCGGCTTTCCGGGCTGGTGATGGGCTTTGCCAGCTTGACCCCTAGCAGACTCCATGTACCGGAGGACAAAAACGGCGCATCGTCCTGCTCCATGGGGATGCCCTCCACGGCGCTGGCGGTGTCGTGGGTGGCGCACAGCACCACCTTGGTCTGCCCGCCCACCTTGGCGGCAATGTCCGCCTTCAACGGGCCCAGCACCGTACCGGGGGCGGTGAGCTTAGGGAACATCGCCTCCGGCAAGCCCAAAGCTTTGAGAATCTCCGGGTCGTACTCCTTGGTCTGGGCATTCACGAGTCCGGTGGAGGTGGCGTTGGTGTACTCCCGTGCTTTTACGCCGCAGAGCTTCCACAGCAGATATTCCGGGATCATCAAAAAGTCCTCGGCCTGCGCCAGCCGCCCGGCTGTTTTGTCGGCATACAGCTGATAAATGCTGTTGAAGGGCTGGAATTGGATGCCGGTGCGTGCATAGAGCTGCGCAAAGGGCAGGATGCTGTGGACTTCATCTAGCACCGCCTGCGTCCGGCTGTCGCGGTAGGCGTAGACAGGGGAGAGGGACTGACCGTCTTTCAGCAGCACATAGTCCACCGCCCATGTGTCGATGGAAAGGCTCTCAATTTCCGGGAACTTTGCAAACGCTTCCCGGATGCCCTGCTTCACGTTGATAAACAGGCTGTCGATGTCCCATTCCAGATGACCGTCCACCCGCCGGACGCTATTAGGAAAACGGTACACTTCCTCGGTGCGGAGAACGCCGTTCTCCATCCATCCGACAATGTGCCGCCCGCTGGACGCACCAATGTCGATGGCAAGATAATTTTTGTGCATAATGCGTCTCCTGTGTGGCCTTGTCTGCTACCAGTATAGCGGTATAATGCGGGCAATTCCATCCGCAAAGGTGACGCATTCTTTGCGAAAAGTCTACTCTTGCGCTGCAAAGAGCGGTGCGCTATACTGAATGTGGAAAGAGAGGAAACGGAAAATGCTGACCTACAACATGGATGTGACCCCGGAGAGTGTATGGAAACGCACTACCCCCAGCGAAGCAGAGCTGGCACAGCCCTACTACTGCACCGAGGCGGGGGTGTTCTATGCCCAGCAGCATTTTTCCACCGCCCGGACAGATAAGGAAAGTTACATCTTGTTTTATACCCTCCGGGGTGCAGGGCTCATCGAGCAGGACGGAAACCATGTCACGCTCAGCACCGGACAAGCATTGCTGCTCAACTGCCGCACCCCGCAGAGCTACTGCACCGCCCCGGGGCAAAGCTGCTGGCATCATTATTGGGTGCATCTGGACGGCGCAGGGGTGGCTGCCATGGAGCCGCTGCTGCTTCCTGGCAAAAAACTGACCCCGGTGCAGCTCACCGGGGTCAAGATGCAGGAATATTTTGAAATGCTTTTAGGGCAGATGGAGCACAGCACCGTGGACAGCATGGTGACCACCGGGCTGGCGCTGCACGAGATGCTGGCGCTGTGCGCCCGGAGCATTCTTGCAGAAGCTGAAACCACCAGCACACGGCAGGTCATTTTGCAGGCAGTGGAGACCATACGCAAACATTACCAGCAGGAACTTTGCCTTGCCGACCTGCTGGCAGAGGCACACATGAGCAAAAGTTATTTTCTGCGGCTGTTCCGGCGGTATATGGGCACGACACCGTATAATTATCTGGTCAACTTCCGCATTACACAGGCAAAGGAACTGCTTGTCCTCACCGACCACAGCGTCGGCGAAATTGCACAGAAGGTAGGCTTTGGGGATGCCAGCAACTTTTCCACCCGCTTTGCAAAAGCCACCGGGCAAAGCCCTCTGCAATACCGCAAAAGTGCGTTGAAGCCGCAGGAGGGCACAAGGTGAACAAAGGTTCTTGACCTTTTTGCCGGAGCCATGCTGTATGTGGTGGTGGAGGAACTGATCCCGGAAATAGGGCTTTATGGAGGCGGAATCTTTTCCGCAGGGGAAAAGCGTGGTATACTGAACGCAATGAACCGGAACGGATCAAAGAAAGATGAGGACTGTGAAATGAACATCAAAGAACGGGCAGCACAGGCTGCCGCATGGAAAGCTGCCGGACAGTGCAACTGCGCGCAGGCGGTGCTGAAAGCATTTGAGGATAAGCTGCCGGTGGATGCCGACACCCTGATGAAGCTGGGTGCAGGCTATGCCGCCGGTATGGGCTGCATGGAAAGCACTTGCGGTGCACTCATCGGCGCAGTGATGGTGGCAGGCGTTGTCACCGACGGCAAGGGCACGCCCCGCATTTCCAAGGAACTGTTGCAAAACTTTCAGGAAAAATGCGGTGCTACCATTTGTAAAGACCTGAAGGGTGTGGAGACCGGTGCACCGCTGTGCCCCTGCCCGGAGTGCGTCCGTAACGCTGTGCTGGCACTGGGTGAGGTGCTGGGGGAGTAAGATGAAAAAAGTCTTGTTTATTTGCCACGGCAATATCTGCCGCAGCCCCATGGCGGAATTTGTGATGAGGGACTTAGTGGAAAAGGCTGGGCTTTCCGCGCAGTTTGAAATTGCCTCAGCTGCCACAAGCACCGAGGAGATCGGCAACCCGGTCTATCCGCCTGCCCGGCGCAAGCTGGCGGAGCACGGCATCTCCTGCGCGGGTAAGACCGCCCGGCAGATGACCCGGCGGGACTACGAGACTTACGATTATCTTATCGCCATGGATCACAACAACCTGCGGAACATGGCACGGTTTGTGGGGGGTGACCCAGAGCACAAGGTGTCCTTGCTGATGGATCACACCCGCCGCCCCGGCGATGTGGCAGACCCGTGGTACACCGGGGACTTTGAAGCTACATGGCAGGATGTGCTGGAGGGTTGCACCGCCCTGCTGGAAGAACTGCGATAAAAAGGGGAAGGCTATGACAGAACGTTATTGCGAAGGTGAACGGTTTACCGGCCTGTCATTTGCAGGGGAAGCCTTTGAAAGCTGCGATTTTGCGGACTGCGTATTTGTGGACTGCTCTTTTTCAAAATGTGAGCTGGACCACACCACCCTGAACGAGTGTCGGTTCGTGCGGTGCGAGATCACCGGGCTGCGGAGCGTGTCCTCCTCAGTGCAGTCGCTGGATTTTGAGGACTGCCGCCTGCAGGAGATCGAGTGGGCGCCGTTGCTGTCAAACGGGGCCTTCCCGGACCCCATCCACACGCTGAAGGACTGCAGCCTGAAATACAACACCTTTACCGAAATGAACTTCAACCGCTTCGATTTTTCAAACGGAAACGAGATCGTAGGCTCCATGTTTGCCAAGTGCGAGATGCAACTGGCAAGTTTCAAGGGCACAGAGCTGCACGAAACGGAGTTCTACCAGTGCGATCTGCGCAAAGCGGATTTCCGGGACGCCACGGGCTATAAGGTGGATATTCTGGGCAGCCGCATGAAGGATGCCAGGTTCTCGCTGCCGGAGGCGGTAAATCTGCTGGCTGATTTGAAGATCAAGCTGTCCTGAACAGGGAGGGCAACAGCCACATCGCCATCGAGCGGAACTTACAGAAGCCGGAAGGCGGCCAAGGCACAATACGATAAACGCAAAAGGGAGCTCTGCCCGGATATTCGTCCGTGACGGAACTCCTTTTTTTGCTTTGTGTTTCACGAAAAAAGACCTGATACACCGACAAGGACAAGGCAGAAAAACACCTTGCCTAGGTCTGCTGCTTTCGGCAGAACGACAGAAATTTTCTTTAAAATTTGTGCAATTTTCAACGGAAGCAAAGTGACCTGCAGTCAACACTTTATTATTTTAACACGGTAAAGGCTTTTTGCGGCGTCTCCTGTCGGAAATGTATCCAAAAGCTGTTCGCGCTTTAGTCATACTCATTTGACAGAAACTGCTTTTTTCGGTATCCTGTCCGTATCACGAGGACGGCGGGCAGAAAATACCCGCTTTTTTTCGTTTATTCTGTATTTATAGGAAGGACAATCTATGGCAACCATGAAAGATATCATCCAGAGCCCGCTGCTGCTGGCGCTGGTCATCGGCGGTCTTTTGTACATTTCCGCATTCTCGCTGGTCTACCTCAAAAAGGCCTACGACCACTGTTTGGAGTTGGGCATCACCCGCAAGGAACTGAGCAACGTGATCAAATCCAGCCTTATATTTTCCGTCGTGCCCAGCCTTTCCATCGTGGTGGGTCTGTTCGTGCTCATTGCGGTGCTGGGCAGCGTGTGGGCATGGTGGCGGCTGTCGGTCATCGGTTCTCTGTCCTACGAGACTATGATCTCCAGCTCCATTGCGCAGGTGCTGGGCTATGCATCCTCTGCGGAAATGCTGGAAAGCGCCACCGGACGGCAGTTCGGCGTGGTGATGATCCTGATGAGCGTGGGTATGCTGAGCGGTTTCCTGATCCTGCTGCCCCTCGGCAAAAAGCTGTGCAAGAGCGTGGACCGCTCTGCAGCCGAAAACGGCGGCAGCACCTGGAAAAACGTGCTGTCCGGCGTGTTCATGCTTGTGATGTTCTCGGTATACATTCCCATTCTGCTGTTCACTGACAATGTGCAGGCTGCCGTTATGATCACCGGTCTTGTGATCGCCATTGGTGTGGGCGTGCTGGCAAAGCGCCCGGGGCTTGCATGGCTCAATAACTTCGTGATGGCATTCTCCATGCTGGGCGGTCTGATCTCGTCGCTGGCGTGGGTACGGATTTTCGGTTGAGGAGGGAAACGGACATGAGCAAAGCAAAGACTGAGACCAAAATGGACTCCTTCCAGAGCTGGGCGCACCGCTGGGGCCGTGTGGGTACCCTGATCGCCCTCATTTACATGGTGGCGCTGCCCTTTGTGGTGCTGGCTGCCTACGACAGCATCCCGTCTCTGGGCGAGGTGTTCAACGTGAACACCTTTTCCATCCTGCTCATCTACATCCCGGTGGGCTTTTCGGAAGCACTGAGCTACACCCCATTCTGGGCTGCTCGGCCTATCTGGCCTTCATCACCGGCAACATCATGAACCTGAAGCTCCCGGTGGCGGCAAACGCCATGAACCTGACCAAAAAGCAGCCCAACACCCCGGAGGGTGAGGCCATTGCCTCGGTGGCTGTTGCGGTCTCCTCCCTGATGACGGTTGCCATCCTGACGCTGGCAGCGGTGTGCGCCTCCTTTATCAGCCCGGTATTCGAGCTGCCCGCCGTCAAGACGGCCTCCGGCTACCTGCTGCCGGCCCTGTTCGGCTCCATGGCGCTGGGCCTGTTCGCCAGCTCGTCCAGTGGCAGCAAGGTGGTCAAGGGCGGCATCAAGGGGGTGCTTCCGGTGCTGATCATCATGACGGTGCTCTCCCTCGCCGCACGCCTTGCGGGCTACGGTTCCGTGCTGGGCGGACTTGTGGGCATCTTTATCATCGTGATGCTGCCCATCGGCATCCTGACTTCCTATGTGCTGTGGAAGAAGGGCAAGATCCAGGTAGTGGACAAAGAGCAGAAGTAAAGCAATCGGAACGGTCTGGATCCTGTATGGTACAGGGCTCAGGCCGTTTTGCTTTCATTAGGGGGGGCAGGGGTGACTACTCCGTACCTTCCGAAAATTGACAAATAATTCTCAATTTTAGTATTCTCAACGAGGCCATTGAGCAGATCAGCTTTCAGGCTGTGAAGGCCAGAGCTTTTGCCGCTGGCAGATAAAGGCATAGAATAACAAAAAAGTCTGAACTGAGGCATGAGCCACCGGTTCAGACTTTTTTCATACTATGAAAACACCAGCTGCTGCGGATAGCAGCGTGCAGTTCAATTTGTTATCAGCACTCGTCGTACTGTTTTTGCAGATATTGCAGGCACCGGACTGCGTTTTCCGGGGTGGTGTTCTCCAAGGTGGCGAACACATAGGGCTTCTGTTCCTTGGCAAACCGCAGAATGGTGCGGTAGTCGCCCATACCGCCCTGTCCGGCACCGGTGGCAGCCAGCTGCCCGTCGGCGTCCTGCAGCAAAAAGTCCTTGAAGTGGATCATGGCCACATCCTTGCCCAGCAGCTCAATGGTCTCGGCGAACACTTCCTCCCGCTGGTCTACGTTTTCCATGTTCAAAAGGTTCACCGGATCGAGCAGAATCTGCAGATTGGGGCTGCCGATCTCGTCCAGCACGGTGCGGGCGCGGCGGGCGTCATACACAATGTGTCTGACCACCGGCTCAATGGCAATGGTCACGCCGTATTGCTCGGCGCAGCGCACCACCGGCTTGAAGTTTGTGATAAAGGTGGCAAGGGCGGCATCGCTGCGGCACTCCGGGCAGAACTTGTACTCTGCGTTGGGTGCACCGGTCTCGGTGCCCACCATGCCGCAGCCCAGCAGGCTGGCAAAGCGGATATGCGCGTAGTACTTTTCCTGAATGGCGTGCAGAGCATCCGTATCCGGGTGCGCCAGATTCAGGTAGTTGCCCAGCACCGCAATGTCCAGCTCGTTTTTGGCAAACAGGCGGCGCAGATAGGCCGCGTAGCCGGGGGTGAGGGCAGAGGGGGTGTTGGGCACCTCCTTCAAGGATTTGCTCAGCGCCAGATGCACGCAGGAAAAGCCCTTCTGGCGTACCAGCGGCAGCACCTGTTCGATGGGCAGCTTTTCTGCGTCGTGCAGACGTAGACCGAATTGGATCATGCTTGGTTCCTCCTTTGATATGGGTGCATTTTTACCATTATACACCAAAACTGTCTGCGAAGGAACACCTTAAAACCTTTGCAGTGCAGCCGGGGAAAAAGAAAACCGCCCGGAACTCTAAGGATCCAAGCGGTCATCTTTGGAGCTGGTGACAGGAGTTGAACCTGCAACCCACTGATTACAAAATAGTCTTATTACGAGTTTGACCGTTTTTGAATGTTCTGCTTTATATAGAATCACCGTACTTTTTATGTTCGTTCGTTCACCTTCGCATTAGCGCTTTTTCGTTCAATAAGGCACAAATAAGGCACTTTCTGGCGATTGTGCCTTACGGTGTCCACTGTGGACACGATAGCGGCTCAGACCCGCAGACAGAAAAGAAAGCAGCCCACAGGCCCGGCGGGGTTCTTCCGCGCTTCCTGTGGGCTGTATTGCGTCTTTGGACGTGTTATGCGTGGCTCTTTTCCCGGATACGGTCAAACACACCAGTAAGCGCGTCTGCTGCCGCTGCATCTGCCGAACGGATGAAACCGGCGTAAATGTCCGTGGTGGTGCTGGTCTTTGCATGACCCAGACGGCCTGAAACAGTGGTAACAGGCACATGGGCGGCTATCAGCAAGCTGGCGTTGGTGTGACGCAGGCTGTGGAAGTGTACCGCCGGGAGGTTATGAGCAGCCAGAAACCGCCCGAACCATGTTGTCACATCGTCTGGATCCATTGGTGCGCCGTTCCACTTGGTAAAAAGCAGGTCATTTTCTACGCGCTTTCCCTCGATCTCCACCCGGCGCACCCACTCAGAGCCGATTTTGAACCGTTCTGCCTTTTGGTGCTGGCGGTATTCCTGCAAGAGCTGCATACAGTCCGGCCCGACTTTCACACACCGCCGAGAGCGCTTTGTTTTGGGCGGATTGAATACCGTACCTTTGCCCGGAATGTGCTGCAAGGTGCGTTCAATTGAAATCGTTCCCGCGTCCATGTCGATATCAGACCACCGCAGGGCGCATATCTCGCCCCGGCGGGCACCTGTGAGCAAAGCAAGCTGTGTGATAACGCTGTACTGTGTGGGCGCGTCCTGCAGGGCTTCCAGCAGGCGCACAACGTCTTTTTCTTCCAGCGCCTGCACGTCCACTTCCTGTGCTTTTGGGGCTTCTGCACGCTTGCACGGATTCTCTACCACAAGTCCCCACTGAACGGCTTTGGTGAACACGCTGGACAGCATCCGGTGATAGTGCTGCACTGTGTTTCCGTTGAGCCTGCCGCCTGCCTTGCTATGCTCTGTAAACGCCTTGGAAAGGGGCAGTCCGGCGGCGCTGGCTACCTTTTCAGCGGTTGCCCGGCTGACGTTTCCGCCCCTGTACAGTGTCGCCATTGTCCGCTCTGAAACCCCCGCCGCCTCCGCGATCTGGCCGCGTTTGCCCTTTGGCAGCTGATCCAGCAAGGCAGGAACAGCGGTATAGGTGCTATCTTCCCGCACACCTTGCTCTTCGAGGTTGGAATAAAAGGCCATCAGGTGCGAGGGCTTGACCTGGCACACCTTAAGTTGCCCCAGCCCGGCAGAGATACGCGGCACAAGTCGCCGATAGTCGTACACGGTCTTGGGCTTGAGCTTCTTTTCGGCGTACTCTGTGAACCAGCGCTCTATCAGGTCGTCCACCTTCATGGACGCATCCAGAGAAATACCGCTGTGGACTTCCTGTTCAAAGGCATCTGCCTGCCGTTGCAGCTCTTTTTCCAGCTTCTTCCCGGTCAAGCCCGGCGGGGGTGTGAAGGTGCGGTTTACCAGCACTTGCCGCCCTTCCCGGTCGTATCCGTTGGAGACCCGGATGCAGAAGGAGCAAGTGCCGTCCTTCTTTGTGCGCTTTATGATTTTTGCCATAGATTCACGCTTTCTCTGCGGGTGTGTCTTCTTCGGAATCATCCCCGGCGGGGTCATCTTGTCGGCGCTGGTATTTGGGAATATCCGTCAACTCTCTTACACGTTCAATCGCTACACGTTTTCCGTCTACATTCAGCTCGGAAAACGCTTCCATCAACTGCTCTTCAGCCGTAACTGATACAACTTTTCCAGAATAGTACAATCTTACTTCCGTCAGCTCATCCGCTTCAGCTAATGCTCTTTTTTCCTCTGGACCAATAACGTCCATAAAAGCTTTTCCTAAAATTTCTCTTGGTTCAACATTTAGTGCCTCAGCGAAGCGAAGAATTGTCTCATATTTCGGATTCACAACGCCGCGCTCGTACTGTCCAACCAGAGACCCAGAGATTCCCATTTTCTCTCCTAGAGCTTCTAGTGTTAAGCCTTGAGCTTTTCGTTGTTTGCGTATAGCAGCACCTATTCTTACTTTTTTTGCCGTATTCATACAATCACCCAAGTATATTATACAATTCCGCATTTCAAAATGCAATGAAAACATTTAATAACGCCATTGACAGAATGATTTCATTGTGATATCCTTGCGTTGCAATGAAATCATTGCAAACAATGTTTCGAGGTGAGAAAATGGCAAAATCCATTATCGTTGATAGGGTGAAATTCATCTCAGCGATGGCGCGCTGTAACTTAACAGGCGAAGAACTGTCGCAGAAAGCCGGAGTCGGTCGTTCTGCTGTGCAGAAAATGCGTAACTCTAAACCTGTTTGGCGTACCACTGCAAATCATGTCGCAGCAGCCTTAGGAATCCCTGTTGAGAGCTTGCTTGAGGGGAGCGGAAAGGAGAACAAAACATGATTCATCTTTTCCGCGACTACTACTTGTCCGCAAACGGAAGCTCTTACATCTGCGGAAAGGCTGCATCCAGCCGCGCAGAACGACTTTTGCGGGGGTCAGAGAGATACTATACCAACCTTTCCCATGCAGTCGCTTCTACGGCAGAAATCGCGCTCCGTGATGCTATCGCCGCCGGGGATGTGCAGACCTTGCAGGAGGCTGTACAGGAATTGCGCTGCATCCGGGACGAGATTATAGCCGCTATAGGCGGTAAGGAGGTGGAACAGAATGGGTGATGTGACACGTTTTCGTAACTATCCCCAGATGGCGACAGTGAAGAAGGCCGCTGAACTTTTTGGGGTGTCTCCAAGCTATCTGCGCAGGCTGTGCAAATCCGGGAAAATCACGTTTGTGAACACAGGGCACGTCTGGCTCATCAATCTGGATAGCCTTGCCCGGTACTTTGACAAAGGCGATCCGGGCCCGGCGGGGGCCTCTCAGAACGTGGGAAAAATCCGCCGGGTGGAGGCTAATGGGGCGAATTGGGGGCATTGTTTTGGCGAATAAGAGAATGTTTTCAGTGGATGTGACCGAGACAGACGCCTTTTTAGAAATGCCGCTGACGGCACAGGCATTGTACTTTCATTTAGGGATGCGGGGTGATGATGACGGCTTTGTATCAAATCCGCGCTCTATTGTGCGGGTGTCAGGATGCAGCGAAAGCGATTTGGTAACATTGGCAAAATCTGGCTATATTATCACATTCCGCTCCGGCGTAATCGTGATAAGTGACTGGAAAGTGAACAATAACCTCAGAAATGACCGATACAAACCGACCACGTTTCAAGATGAGCGTTCCATGCTTTCCGAAACAGCGAACAAACGCTATATTTTGAACGGTGGCAACCAAGTGGATACCAATGGTATACCAAGCGACAACCAAATGACGCCCCAACCTAACGTAACCCAACGTAACCCAACCCAACGTAGCAGTAGTAGTAAGGCTGCCGCTGCTGCCGGAATTTCCAATTCTCGCACAGACCCAGACCTTGCAAAAATCGTCCAGCAATACGAACAGGTCATTGGAGGATTTCCACCGTCTGCGCTGGACAAGCTACAGAGCTACCGCAGTTCTATTCCCACAGAGGTGATCTGCAAGGCCTTTGACGAAGCCGCCGAGAGTGGGCACAGGTCTTGGAAGTACGTCAACGGCATCTTGAAGAGCTGGCAGGTCGATGGTGTGCGCACTCTGGGCGATGTAGAAGCCCGGCGGGATGCACGAAAAAAAGTTGTTCAACAGAGCGAAAAAAAGATGGAGGTGCTGCGGTGAATATACAAAAGGTTTTGCTTGGTACCTTGCTTGTACAACCAGAGCTTGCACCATACGTTTTGCCCGTGCTGGAAATTTCCGACTTTGAGCCAGATATACAGCCCATTTTTGCGGCTGCACAGGGCTTCTGGACAGCTACTGGAAAGCTGGAAACAGTTCAGCTCTGCACACGGTATCCAGCCCTGAAAGCGGCAATCATGGGCTGTGCTGACGAGTATTCTGCCGAGTGCATTCATCCAAACCGTGAAAATGTGTTGGCGTGGGTGCGTATCGTACAGGAACAGGCTGCATTGAACCGTTTCCAGTCCCTTGCTCTGGAATCGGCAAACGCTGCGTATGATGATCTGCCTGAACTGTACAGCCGGATGGGCGAAACGCTGACGATCGGCAAAAACAGCCCGGATTTTCAATCCATTGGAGAACTGACAGAAGCGTACATCCGAGATAAGGACAGCAAACCGCAGTATATTCCCACCGGGGTTTCTGTGGTGGACAAGTTTTTGCATCTGTCACCCGGTAATCTGTTTATTATCGGCGGGCGACCATCTGCCGGTAAAACCGCCCTGTCCCTGCAAATGGCCTGTGAGCAAGCCCGGCGGGGGTTCCGTGTGTGCTATTTCTCGCTGGAAACCGACCCCAGAACGCTTACCAACCGCATTATTGCGAACCGGTTGTCTGTTCCTCTGGCGGAGGTTAAAGCCAAAACTGTTCCCCAGCATGAACTTGACCGCCTCGCAGAACTGCACAAGCTGCCGCTGTTCATCCGCTCCGCATCTGGCCGGGGTGTTGGATGGGTAAAGGCACAGGCTCAGAGGATGAAAGCACAGGTTGTTTTTATCGACTATCTGCAACTGCTGGCAGACGGTAAGGCGAAAGACCGCTATCAAGCTATCACGGGAATTTCCATTGCCCTGCATGAGTTGGCACAGACCACCGGCATCCTTGTGGTTGCGCTGGCTCAGCTGAACCGTAACGCGGCGCACGCTGCACCTTCCACCGCCGATTTGAAAGAATCCGGGCAGCTGGAACAGGATGCAGACGCAATTTTGCTGTTGTCTGACGATGGGGAACAGTACCGGGCAAGCTTAGACAAAAACAAAGAAGGACGCATCGGCATTCTTCCAATTGCCTTTGACAAAGAGTGTCAGCGCTTCCTTGAGGTTGAGGAAAGGAGGTGAACGCTATGAAGAAAACAAACTCAAACCGCCTACGCCGCCGAGAGCCGTATCACTACGATGCAACTGGTGCACAGTACATTGCCTGTATCGAAACCGCTCTGCAGCACGGGCAGAGCATTCCGGTGCACGTTTTGCAGGTGATCTACCACATGTTGCTGCCTTATATGGGTAGATGAAAAAGTGTCCACAGTGGACACCTGAACCCAAACAGCCCGGCGGGGCAATCGAATAGTAACGCTGCATCAGAGTGCAGCATATTGAAACGGAGGATAATACAATGGACGATTATGACGCTTTTCGTGTAATTTCTGGGATTGACGCTGACCTCTATATTCTCAGGGGGATTTCACAGTTGGTAAGTGCGATGTATACTGCCTTGGAAAAAGATGAGAATGAACCGGAAACTTTCTATCCGGGTATCTATGCCATTCATCGCCAGCTTGACGATTTTGCAGATCATGTGGAAGCTGACTGCAAGGTCTACTTTGACAACCTGGCAGCTGCCAAGGCCGCGAAGAAGGCAGATAACAGTATGACCGATGAAGAATTTTTGAAAGCGTTGAGGGAACATCCTGAACTTATCCCGCAGGTAATGCGGATTCTGACACAGGGAAATCAGAAAACGCACCCGGCGGGCTGATGAAAAAGCCCAGCACCCCCGGCCCCCAAAAATAAGGGCATTGCTCGTGGACCTTATTCGTGGTGTCCCTTGACAATCCCACCAGCCTCGTGCGCCTGTGCGCGTGCGTGAATGTCCGTCATTCTGCACAATACATCCTTACTGAATGACCCCCGCCCGGCACTCGCAATGTCGAGCGGGGGCTTGTTGCTACGCGCTCATTTCCGTCGTGACGAAATTTCATCACGCACCCCATTAGGCGGATTCTCGTATTATCTATCCATATTCCGCCGGGGAAACCTGATGCAAGCCACGGCACCCCGCGACACAGGACGGCACTCCATGGCACCAGATGCAAAGAGATTCCACGTTGTTCCAAATGGGCGTAGGGATTCCCGTTCATCAATGCTGCATCCCGCTGCACCGTCGTCCACGTTCGCCCCTCTTGAAATATAGCCCCCTCCATGGTTTAATGCAGGCATACAGAGAGCGACACACATCGACCAGAAGGAAAAGAGGTGCATTGCTTGAATAATGCGATCCGCTATCCGAACATGGGAACCGTTAAGAAAGCCGCTGAAATCTATGGATTGTCACCGTCCTATATCCGGCGGCTTTGCAAGACCGGAAAAATCCGGTATGTGAATGCTGGGCGCGGCTGGCTTGTGAATCTGGACAGCCTGGCCCGGTACTTTGAGCAGGGCGACCCGCCCCCGACAGAGCAAAGCCAGACCGCCCACGGCGTCCGGCAGATCGGATGATGAACACACCTGGGAGCACACCGAGAACGTACACCCCGCCCGGCGGCGAGGTGTAACACACTAGACTTTCACGGAAAGTCGTGTGCTCTTGCAGAGGGCCTAGTGCTTGCAAGCAGGGCAGACGTATATACAATACGCTGCTCTTGCAAGCAATGGCCCTGTACATACACGGCCCCTTGCGTTGCAAGAACTTGTTGGGAAGAATCCCAAACCCACGGATCTGCACCCGCTGGATGCAGGCTATTAGAGCGAAAAGAGGTCAAGACCCGCTTCATCAGGCCTTGACCTCTTTTTTTGATTCTATTCACCGGGCGTTATGCTGCACAATCCGGGAAGTTCACAACGGTGATCTCTGCCACGGCCTTTTCGACCGTCTGCAAGACGTGCTCTATCTTCTCCACCGTGTCAGCTGACAGAACGACCTCGCCGCACTGTTCGCACTTCAGGCAGGGCACGTTCTTGATGACCACGACACAGTTCTTCAGCTGAACCGTGTGAATGGTCGTGCTGGGCTTCATTTCGCCTTTGCATAGCTGGCAAATCATAGCCGCCTACCTCACAGGCCAAACAGATCAGAGTGCGTACCGGTGCGATACAGATACAGCTCTGTTTCCGTCTGGTAGTAAACCAGCAGCCAATCTGGTTGAATGTGGCATTCCCGGTGGGGAATATAGCTGCCTGTCAAGCTGTGGTCTTTGTTTTGAGGTGGAAGTGCTGCCGGAATGGCCAATACGTTAATGATCTGCTGGAGTTTGGTCATGTCATAATGCCGCCTCTGGCACACCTTCAAATCCTTCTTGAACTTGGTGGAGTATTTTACTTCAAGCACTTTCATCCTCCAGCAGCGAACTAATCAGGTTTTCAACGGGGCCGGTATAGGTGTGACCGCCGCCATTGTCCAGTTCTTCAAATGCTTCCAGTGTCTCTGCGTTGGGAATCTCGGCAACCTCCGGCGTTGTCACGCCCTGAAGATATGCGACAACATACAGTAGCTTGCTTTCTGGTACCTGATCCAGCAGGGTTTGTGCTAATTCTCTTGTGCTCATTCTACACCCATCCTTTCGTGTGGATATTATGCGCATTCTTCCCCGGCGGGTTCCCCCTCTGATACCGGGTGTTCTTTCAAAAACTGTTCTGCCGCCTGTTTCAGTACCGCGTTGGGCGTTGTTCCCACCGCGGTACAAGCCTCCCGGAATTGAGCTGCAAAATCCTTGCGCACCTTGCAGCCTAAAATCATCATGTTGGCTTTGTCCCACTTGGCATTTGCTTTTTTCTTCGCATCAGACAGCATATTCAACCTCTTTTCCGGTGGGGGTATTGTTCATAGTCTATACTTCCCCATGCTTATTATAGCACTTTTATCTCTTGTTGAACAGTGTAAAAATGCACAATATTCACGGTTTAACACTGTCCGTTCTGTCAATGGATTCTGCACTTCCATTGTGATATACTGTATACGGAGAAATAGGTGACATTGCAAATCGTTCTACTGCCTCTACCATGGGAAGAGATCCCTTGTTCCTCTGGCGCTCCCATCTGTTTTTACACCGTTCCACCCGCTGCATGAATACGCTGCTGCGTTTTTGTTCCGCCGGGTGGTTTTCTTTTGCCTACTGTTAGAACACTCCTACAAGGCATTTTTTGAGCAATAAGGCACAAACAAGGCACATTCTGATAGATTTGCAGCGCATACAAAAGCAAAAATCCCACGATACACGCCGCCATTCTAACGGTATATCGCAGGATTTTTCTTGGAGCTGGTGACAGGAGTTGAACCTGCAACCCACTGATTACAAATCAGTTGCGCTGCCATTGCGCCACACCAGCATGGACCAAGCGGTCTTTTGATAGAATACCAAAAAATGCGTGGCTTGTCAATATCTTCTTGGCGCGCAAAAAACAACCCATTCCCCAAACAGTATACTATACCGTTTAACAAATGAGGTGCCATTGCCATCAGTTCATGCTTTCGTCTGCTTTTAATAGATGAACATGAACCGGTGTATGTAGCCAACGCCCAGCTTGCGGAACTGGATTACAGGAAACTGTATCAGGCGTATTCTTCGAGAGGAAGAAAATCGGCAGCAGAACCCCGGATCATGTTCAAGCTATTGGTATATGAAAAGCTGGACAGCCTGCGGACGGCTCCTGTGGGGTTCAAAGTCTGTTGTATTCTTTTTTGAGCAGCGGGCTGCTTCACCGGGCAAGGGCCTGCTGGATCTTTGCAAAATCCTCCAGTGTGAGGGCTTCCGGGCGGATGCGGGCATCAAAACCGGCGGCTTCAATGGCGGCTGTCACCGCGTCCTTGGACATCCCCAGACCGCTGGCAATGGCGTTTGCAGCCGTTTTGCGGCGCTGTCCGAAGGCGGCACGCACCAGCGCAAAATAGCCTTCTTCGTCCTCCACCTGCACAGCGGGCTGCGGACGGATCTCCATGCGCACCACGGCGCTGGTCACCTTGGGGGCCGGGTAAAAACTGCCGGGCGCAGCGGTGAACATCATTTTGGAGGTGGCATAGTAGCTCACCGCGCAGCTGATGGCGCTGGATGCACGGGTGCCGGGCGCAGCAGCCAGACGGTCGGCAGCTTCCTTCTGTACCATGACGGTCAGGCTTTCAATGGGCAGGCGGTCGCCCAGCAGCTTCATGACGATGGGACTGGTGATGTAGTAGGGCAGGTTGGCGCACACAGCCACCGGCATACCGGAGAATTCTTCCGCAATAAGAGCCTTCAGGTCAACTTTCAGTACATCCTGTAATACCAGTTTGAAATTGTCCACTCCGGCCATCGTTTCGGCCAGCAGCGGCGGCAGGCGTTCGTCCACCTCAATGGACACCACCTTGGCGGCGCGCTTTGCCAGTTCCCGAGTCAGCACACCAATGCCGGGGCCGATCTCAATGACACCATAGCGCTTATCCACGCCGCTGGCATCCACGATCTTGGGCGGCAGACCCGGGTTGATGATAAAGTTCTGTCCAAAACCCTTGGAAAGTGCAAAATCGTATTTTTCACACAGGGCGCGGATCACCGAGAGGTCGGTCAGTTCGGGCATAGATTCCATCCTTTTTCATAGTACGATTTGAATGCCCTCCGCGTCGCTTTGGGCATATTCAGCGGAAATATTATTATAATATGGCAACCCAGCCAGACCTGCGGGTCTGGCTGGGTTGCATTTTCACGAGAAGGGGTCAGTACGGCAAACAGCACCGCAATAAACCGGGTTCCTTTTTACAAGAAGAAGCCCATGCAGCATTTCTGCCGGTTTTACCCTTTATTCTGCGCTGGATGCTGCTTCGCCGCCGGCTTCTGCTTCGGTGGAGGAAGCCGTTTCCTCAGAGGAAGCGTTCTCCGGCTCAGTGGCAGCGCTGTCGGCTTCTTCGGAAGCAGCAGCCGAAGAAGCTGCTTCGTTGACTCCGCCCAAAGTCGTGGTACCGCTCAGCTGCTGTGCTGCGCTGACCGCACGCTGGATCTGCGGGTCATCCTCGGGGGTATAATCGTAGAAATTCGTGGTCTCTTCGGCACTGAGGGCACGCTCTACATCCACGCTCAGGCCGGTGCCATCAAAGCAGGAGCCGTCGCCGCAGATGAGCTTTGCCACCGTGATGCTCACGGCGCTGCCATCCGAAAGGCGCTGCGGGCTGCTCTGGATGGTGCCCTTGCCCATGGTGGTGGTGCCCACCAGACGTGCGCCGTTCATGGTGCGCAGGCTGGCAGCAAACAGCTCTGCCGCGCTGGCGGTGTTGCCGTTGACCAGACAGACGATGGGCAGCTCCACCTTACTCTCATCGTCGCTGCTGCCAATGATGGTTCGGTTTCCGTTCTTATCCTCGGCATAGGCCACAGTGCCTTCCGGGGCGATCAGATCGATGCAGCTGATGGCATCATCCAACACGCCGCCGCCGTTATCGCGCAGGTCGAACACAAGGCTCTGGGCACCGCTGGTAGTGAGAGACCGGATGGCATAGTCCAGCTCGCTGGGCGTGCTGCCGTCGAACTGGCGGATCTTGATGTAACCCACGCTGTCCAGCATCTGGTAGTCCACAGTCGTGCTGGTGTAGCCGGAGTGGGTCAGGTCCGCCGTCCGGGAAGCAGCCTTGCTGTCGAGCCATGTAACATTGACGATGGTGCCGGCTTCGCCCTGCAGGCGGGACTGCACGGCATCCACCCCGGAAAGGCTCTTCACATCGGTGCCGTCAATAGCAGTGATGTAATCGCCCACCACGATACCGGCTTCCTGCGCAGGCGAGTCCTCATACACCCTGGTCACTCTGGCATAGCCGGTCTGGTCCATGCCAAGCTCCACGCCAATGCCCATCACCTTGCCGCTCTGCTGGTTCATCAGCTCGGTGTAGGCGTTGGCAGTGTAGTAGCGGGCGTACTTGTCGCCGATACCCAGCAGGTAGCCTGCAGTCAGGCGGTCGTACAGCACCGTTTCATCAATGGTGTAGTAGTCGTTGCTGCGCACATAGCGGTCCACCTCGGCCACTTTGTTGTACATGCTCTCCTTTTCCTTCACGCTGCTCACTGTGCTGTCAAACAGACGCATGGCAATGAGCATGGTAATGGAAAAGGTCACGGTCATGGCAAGGATCACAATGGTGACAGCCATGCCCACAGAGATCTTACGGTTCATGCCTTGCTCCCTCCTGTCAGAACAGCAGCATCATCAGCACACTGCCCAGCAGCGAAAGTGCAAACACGCCTGCCAGAACAAGGCAGCCGATGCGCAGCAAACGCTTATGTTTTTGTTCGTTCATAGAATACCAGACTCCTTATAAATACACTCAGTTGTGCGGGAACGGGATATAACCGCGCGGATTGACCGCATTGGCCTTGCTGCCGCCCTTCCAGACCTCCAGATGCAGGTGATTGCCGGTAGAGTTGCCGGTGGAACCAACGTAGCCGATCAGCTCACCCTGCTTGACATACTTGCCCGCACTGGTGGCTACCGACTTCATATGGCCGTACAGGGTACTGTAGGCGTTGCCGTCCGACATGCTGCCGTGGTAGATGATGACATAGTTACCATAGCCGCCGCTGGACCAGCCCGCCACCTGCACATAGCCGCTTGCGGCTGCGTAGATGGGGGTACCGCCCGGCGCAGCCAGATCAATGCCGGCATGCAGTCTGTTCACGCCGGACACCGGGTTCTTGCGCCAGCCGTACTCACTGGAAATGCGGGTATAGCTCTTCAGCGGGCAGGCAAAGCCGGTAAAGCTCAGCTGCGGCTTGCTGGATGCAGCGGCCGCGATCAGCTTCTGGATCTCTTTCTTGACGGCCTCATAGTTCAGCTCGTCCGATTCAATAGCGGCCTGTGCCGTCTGCTGGGCCTTCTGGGCATCCTGTGCAGAAAGCTGCGCCGCAGAAATGCTGCTGTTCAGCTCGCTCTGCTTGGCCTTCATCTGGTAGTTCTGGGTATCCAGCTCTGCCTTCTGGCTCGTCAGCTCCTTGCGCTGGGCTTCCAGCTCCACCTTATCCGCTTCCAAAGCGCTCTTGGCGGCCTTCATATTGTCCATGATCTCGGTATCTTTAATGGAGATATCTTGCATGACCTCGTTGAAGGTCAGCAGCTCATACAGGTCGTTGACTGCGCTCAGCATGGCCACACTGCCGCCATCGCGCAGCTCCTGCATCGCCGCCATGTGCTTTTTGAAATCGTCCCACTGGCCGTCGATCTCGGTCTGCTTCTGGGTGATCTCCGCCTCCTTGGCGCTGATCTTCTGCTCGGTCTGGCCGATGCTGTTCTGCACCGCCGCGATCTGGGTGCTCAGCACACCGATCTGAGACTGAATGACGCCCACGCGCTCCTTCAGCTCACTTTCCAGCGCTTTTGCAGCAGCTTCCTTTTTCTTTGCGTCCGAAAGCTCCTTCTTGTGCTGGTCGATGGATTTGGAAAGGCTGTTCAGCTTGTTTTGCAGGCTGGCCATGCTGGTGGCTGCCGTGGCCGGCTGGAAGCTGACGCTTGCCGCAAGGCATACCGCCGCCAGGCACAGACTCACACCGCGCAGCAGCTTGCTGCGGGCAGGCTCCGGCCGTGCATGGCGCGGCGTATGGCCGGGCATCTGCAGCCGGAAGGGCTTTGCATGAAGTGCTTTTTTCATGTGCAGCTCCTTTCGATCACACGTTCAGGTGCTTGCGGATGGAGAACATACTGCCCAGACCACCCACAACGGCACCGCCGATGAGGCTGTACGGGATGATAGTGGACCAAACGGCACTCACCGGCACCAGTGCCTGACCCATGATCATTTCCCACACGCCGCCCAGACCGTCGGAGGCCTGCACCATGTAGGAGTAGCCGCCCAGACTGATTGCTGCAGTGAGCACGCCGGAGATCAGGCCCATGGCCAGACCTTCCACAACGAAAGGCAGAGTGACCAGACCGTTGGTGGCGCCCACGTACTTCATGATCTCAATTTCGCGGCGGCGCGCAAACACGCTCAGGCGGATGGTGCTGCCCACCGTGATGATGCTGACGACCATCAGCACCAGCACGATGCCGCGGCCCACTTTGGTAACAGAGCGCTGCACCTGCACAAAGACGTTGGTCATTTCCACCGGGGCGGTAACGCTGTACACGCCCTGAATGGCCTGCATCTGCTTGCTCATGCTCTCCATCTGGCTCAGATCCGCGATGGAAACGCGGTAGTTAGCCTTGAAGGGGTTGTCATTTTCAAACTCATCCCACAGGGAGGAGTAATCTTCCATGTAATTGCGGTAGGTGTTCAGCACGTCCTGCTTGGAGACGAACTGCACATTGGTCACGCCGGGCATTGCCGCCAGCTTTTCGCCCACGGCCTGCGCAGTGGCATCATCACACTCCGGGTCCAGATAGACCACGGTCTCGTTCTGGCTGCCCAGATAGTTCACCATGCTGTCCACGTTCACCTCGGCAAGGCTTGCAAAGGTGTTCAGGGTCATACAGACACTGAGGGACAGGATGCACACAAAGGTCATGGCCCAGTGCTTGCCCAGATTGCGGATACCGCGCCGGACCAGAAAAAAGAAGGTAGAAGGTCTCATCATACGGTGGCCGCCTCCTTTTCTGCGGTGTCAGCGGGTTCCAGCTCGGTCTCGAACAGGCGTTCTTTGCGCTCTGCGCGTGCGCGGATGGCTTCCTTGTCGGCAGGCACATCCGAAATGATGCGGCCCTTTTTCAGGGTGACGACGCGCTGGTGGAACTGGCGCACCAGCTCGTGCTCATGGGTAACAACCACCACGGTGATGCCCGTTTCGCTCACCCGCTCCAGCAGCTCCATCATTTCCAGGCTCAATTCCGGGTCGATGTTGCCGGTGGGCTCGTCCGCAATGACCAGCTTAGGGCCGTGGGCAAGGGCGCGGGCCACAGCCACGCGCTGCTGTTCACCGCCGGAAAGGGTGTCCGGATAGGCCTTGGCCTTATCCTCCAGATGCACCAGCTCCAGCATGTACTCCACACGATCGCTGATCTCCCGGCGCTTGACGTTGGTCACATGCATGGCAAAGGCGATGTTTTCGTACACAGTCATGGTGGGGATCAGCCGGAAATCCTGAAAGATAATGCCCATCTGACGGCGCAGATACGGCACCTGATGGCGGTGCAGGCGGGCAACATCCTTGCCCAGAACGGTCACCTTGCCCTCACTGGGCAGCTCTTCGCGCAGCAGCAGCTTGAGCAGGGTGGATTTGCCTGCGCCGGAATGGCCCAGCAGGAACACGAACTCACCGTCGTCCACATGGAGATTGATATCGTCCAGTGCCAGCGGTCCGCCCCGTTTATATTCCTTGGAAACGTGTTCTAAATCGATCATAGGGTAATATTAGCTCCTGACATTAAAATCTGTTTTCACAGCAAAAAGAACCGGCCAGCATCGGTTTCGAGCGGCCGGTTCTGCACTGCAGGCAGAGCCTGCAGCTTATTAGTATTTGGCCGGATTGTTGGACAGGTACTTCTTGACCATCAGTGCTACCTTAAAGACGATAGCATCGTCGAACTCACGCAGATCCAGACCAGTCAGCTTTTTGATCTTTTCCAGACGATACACCAGCGTGTTGCGGTGCACAAACAGGCCGCGGCTGGTCTCGGACACATTCAGGTTGTTCTCAAAGAAGCGCTGGATGGTGAACAGGGTCTCCTGATCCAGACTTTCAATGCTGCCCTGCTTGAACACCTCGCGCAGGAACATCTCGCACACGGTGGTGGGCAGCTGGTAGATCAGACGAGCAATGCCCAGATTATCGTAGCGGATGATCTGCTTTTCGGTATCGAACACCTTGCTCACTTCCATGGCGATCTGGGCTTCCTTAAAGGAGGTAGCCAGATCCTTCACGTTGGCAATGGGGGTACCAATGCCAACCACGGCCTTGATGTAGTGTTCGCCGGAGAGGGTATCCACAATGCTGGCAGCCAGCTTTTCCATATCGGTGCGGTCGATGCCCTTGCGGATCTCCTTGACCAGCACGGTGTCGGTCTCGCTGATATTGAACACAAAGTCCTTCTGCTTATCGGGGAACAGGCTGCTGACCACATCGTAGGCAGAGATATCGCCGCCGCTGATCACCCGCACGATGAACACCACGCGGGAAACATCGGTGGCAAAGTGCAGCTCCCGTGCCTTAGCGTAGATATCGCCGGGCAGGATGTTGTCCAGCACCACGTTCTTGATAAAGTTGGACTTATCGAACTTTTCGTCGTGGTACTGCTTGATGCTCTGCAGGCTGATGGCCAGTACACCGGCAAACTGCCCTGCAGTCTCGTCGGCGCCCTCCACGAACACGGCATAATCGTTATGCTTGGCGTTGGAGAACTGCTGGTAAGTATAGCCGTCGCGCACAAAGCGGTCGCCTGCGGTCAGACGCTCGGCCATATAGCCCTCGCGCACCTCGCCGATCAGGTTCAGCTCCGAGCAGGAAATGACAGCGCCAGTCTCATCCACAACGCCGACCACCCGATTGATTGCGTCCTTCATCTGGTAGATCACGCTTTGAAATACTCTATTGGCCATAAATGGATACCCCTTTTCCTCGTTTGTGCAAGCCGCGGCGGCATGGGTTGTGATTTTAAACAATTTAGCCGCATTACAATCTATATTTTACACAAAAGAATTTACTTTTGCAACAGATTTCAACAAAAAAAATAATTCTTTCTTGTTGAAATTATCTTTCGGGGCCATTTTTTGCCAAAAAAGTGCCTTTTTGCGTGGTTCTTACCGTTATTTTACCGGTAAATTGTGATACATTTTTGAAAGTCGCGTGAAAAGTGCAGTGTTTTATCTGGTAATTTTTGCCACTTCTTCGTCAGAAAGCTCCCGCCACTGCCCCGGGGCAAGCTGCGCATCCAGTGCAAGGCCGCCAATCGCCTCCCTGTGCAAAGCATTCACCCCGGCACCGTACACACCGAACATCCGTTTGATCTGGTGGTACACCCCCTGCCGCAGCACTACCCGCACGGTGCATCCGTCCGGGGAAAGGGCGGTCACCTCGGCGGGCGAAAGAGCAGTGCCGTCTGCCAGCGTGACCCCCGCCGCAAAGCCGGTGCACATCTCCTGCGTGAGCGGCGTGTCGATGGTCACGGTGTAGGTCTTGGAAACATGGTGCCGGGGGGACAGAATATCGTGGGCAAAGCCGCCGTCATCGGTCAGCAGCACAAAGCCGGTGCTGGTCTTATCCAGCCGCCCGGCCGGAAACAGCTCCCGCCGGGGGTAGGCGTCCCCTACTAGGTCCACCACGGTGGTGTCCCGTTTATCGGTAGAGGCGCTCACCACCCCCTCGGGCTTATTGAGCATGAGGTAGACGAACTTCTGATAGCGCAGCGGCGCGCCGTCCACCGTCACCGTGTCGTTATCCTTCAGCTGGGTGTCCCCTTTTTTGCACACCGCGCCGTTCACTTGCACGCGCCCCTTTGCCAGCATGGTTTTGGCCTCGCTGCGGGTGCACTGGGCAGTCTCGGCCAGATATTTATCCAAACGCATAAGCGGTTCTCCTTTGTTGATGATGCCCTCAGTGTAACATGACAGACAAAATCGTGCAAGGCACAAACGCAAAAAGGAGAAGCCCGTGGGCTTCTCCTTTTTGCAATTGATCCTATTATCAGACGCTCAGGGAGGCGTGCTGCTCCACATCCTCGGGGTCAGCATCGAAGATGGGCTGCAGGACGTTGGCGATGAACTCCTCCACCTGCTGGGGTGCACGGCCCACAAAGTTCTCCGGCACAAGCCCCGCCACGATTTCCTCGCGGGTCAGGCCAAAGGCCGGGTCTGCGGCAATGCGGTCCACCATATCGTTGGGCAGGCCCTCTTCCTTGACCTGCTTACCGGCGGCGATGGCGTGCTGGCGCAGGCGCTCGTGCAGCTCCTGACGGTTGCCGCCCTTTTCCACAGCCTGCATCATGATGTTCTCGCTGGCCATGAAGGGCAGCTCGGCCATCAGGCGGCTGCGCACCACCTTGGGGTACACCACCAGACCATCGGTGACGTTGAGCATGATGTTCAGGATGGCATCAGTGGCAAGGAAGCCCTCGGCCATAGCCACGCGCTTGTTGGCGCTGTCGTCCAGCGTGCGCTCAAACCACTGGGTGCCGGTGGTAAAGCTGGGGTTCAGCACATCCACCATCAGGTAGCGGGCAAGGGCGCAGATGCGCTCGCAGCGCATGGGGTTGCGCTTATAGGGCATGGCAGAGGAACCGATCTGGTTCTTCTCAAAGGGCTCCTCCATCTCCTTGAAGTTTGCCAGCAGGCGCAGGTCGGTGGCAAACTTCATGCAGCTCTGGCCAATACCGGCCAGTGCGTTCAGGATAAAGGCATCCACCTTGCGGCTGTAGGTCTGGCCGGACACCGGCACAACGGCCTTGGGGTCAAAGCCCATCTCTTTTGCAATGGAAGCATCCACGGCGCGGATCTTGTCGGCATCGCCCTTGAACAGCTCCATAAAGGAGGCCTGCGTGCCGGTGGTGCCCTTGACGCCGCGCAGCTGCAGGGTAGCCAGACGATGGTCGATCTCGGCCAGATCCATCACCAGCTCGTTGGCCCACAGGGTAGCGCGCTTGCCCACAGTGGTGGGCTGTGCGGGCTGGCAGTGGGTGTAGGCCATGCAGGGCATATCCTTGTACTCCTTGGCAAAGTGTGCCAGCTTTGCCAGCACACCCACCAGCTTTTTGCGCACCAGCTCCAGACCCTGCCGCATCACGATGATGTCGGTGTTATCGCCCACATAGCAGCTGGTGGCACCCAGATGGATGATACCGGCTGCCTTGGGGCACTGCTGGCCGTAGGCGTAGACATGGCTCATGACGTCGTGGCGCACCAGCTTTTCCCGCTCAATGGCCACTTCGTAGTTGATATCGTCCACATGAGCTTCCAGCTCGGCTACCATATCCGGGGTGATGTTGGTCAGACCCTGATCCATTTCGGCACGAGCCAGCGCCACCCACAGCCGCCGCCAGGTGCGGAACTTGTTGTCGTCCGAGAAGATATACTGCATCTCATCGGAAGCGTAGCGGGTGGAAAAAGGGCTGATATAGCGATCATGCTGTGACATTGGTTGTTTCCTCCTGAAAGTAACTCCCCCAGTCGCCTTCCGGCGACAGCCCCCTCTTTGAGGGGGCCTTTCAGCCTCCCTCTCCGAGGGAGGTGGCATCGCGTCAGCGATGACGGAAGGAGTTTTTCTCTATTCTACCATCAAACCTTGAAATAGTCCACGCCGCCCTCAAAGATCGGCTGGTATTTATCGCCGGTGACGTTCTTGTACAGATACTCGCCGCTGCGCTCCGAGTGACCCATCTTGCCGAACACGCGGCCGTCCGGGCTGGTGATGCCCTCGATAGCCAGCACAGAGCCGTTGGGGTTGAAGCTCTGGTCCATGGTGGGCACGCCGGTCAGATCCACATACTGGGTAGCCACCTGACCGTTGCGCAGCATGGTGTCCAGCACCTCCTGCGGAGCCACAAAGCGGCCCTCGCCGTGGCTGATGGCGATGGTGTGCATCTCGCCCACCTCGCACTTGCTGAGCCACGGGCTGCCGGTGGAAGCCACACGGGTGTGCACCAGCATACTCTGGTGACGGCCGATGGTGTTGAAGGTCAGGGTGGGGTCGCAGGCGGTGATGGGGCGGATATCGCCGTAGGGCACAAGACCCAGCTTGATCAGAGCCTGGAAGCCGTTGCAGATGCCCAGCATCAGGCCATCGCGCTGCTGCAGCAGACGGCGCACAGCCTCGGTGACCGCAGGATTGCGGAAGAAGGAGGCGATGAACTTGGCGCTGCCGTCCGGCTCGTCGCCGCCGGAGAAGCCGCCGGGCAGCATGACGATCTGGCTTGCGTCAATGGCCTTGACCAGTGCCTTGCAGCTCTCGGCAACGTCGGCGGGGGTCAGGTTGCGCACCACCAGAATCTCGGGGTCGGCACCGGCGCGGGCAAAGGCCTTGGCGGTGTCATACTCGCAGTTGGTGCCGGGGAACACCGGGATGATGACCTTGGGCTTTGCAACACCGATCTTGGGTGCAGCGGGAGCGGTCAGGCTGCCGTTGATCTTTTCCACAGCGGGGCCGGCCTTGCGGTAAGGATACACAGGCTCCAGCTTGCTCTCCCAGATCTCCTGCAGTTCGGCCATATCCAGCTTTTCGCCGCAGGACTCGAAGGTGTACTCCTTGGTAGTCTCGCCCAGCAGCATACCGGCGGGAGAATCAGACACCATTTCCAGAATGATGGAGCCATACATGGGCTCAAACATCTGATGGGTGGTCATGTCCGCACGCATCTTGAAGCCGATGCGGTTGCCTAGGCCCATCTTGAACAGTGCCTCGGCAATGCCGCCGTAGCCCACGGAGCAGGCAGAAGCGACCATGCCTTCTTCGATCATGTTCTCCACGATTTTATAGTTGGCCTTCAGGGAGAAGAAGTTGGGGCAGCCGGTCTCCGGGTCAATGATGGGGCGAACGAGCACCACGGTGCTCTCCGGCTTCTTGAACTCGGTGGAGACTACGCGGCTTGCCTTGCCAATGGCAGTGGCAAAGGACACCAGCGTGGGGGGCACATCCAGCTGTTCAAAGGAGCCGGACATACTGTCCTTGCCGCCGATGGAAGCGATGCCCAGACCGATCTGCGCATCCAGTGCGCCCAGCAGGGCAGCCAGCGGCTTGCCCCAGCGCTCGGGCTTGTTGCCCAGACGCTCGAAGTACTCCTGGAAGGTCAGGTAAGCGTCCTCGTAGCGGAAGCCAGTGGCTACCAGCTTGGTCACGCTCTCAATAACAGCCAGCCGTGCGCCCACATACTGGTTGGCGCTCATCAGGTAGGGGTTGTAGCCCCATGCCATGCCGGAGCAGGTGGTGGTCTCGCCGTCCACCGGCAGCTTGGCTACCATGGCGTTCTGGGGGGTCAGCTGGTATGCACCGCCAAAGGGCATGAGCACGGTGGCAGCGCCGATGGTGGAGTCGAACCGCTCGGAAAGGCCCTTCTTGCTGCAGACGTTCAAATCGCCCACCATGGACTTCATCTTCTGGCTGAAGGTCAGGCCTGCCCACTGGGGCTGCCAGACGCTGCCCTTTTCCACATGGACGTTCTGGTGCTTCTCTGCACCGTTGGAGTTCAGGAACTCACGGCTGATGTTCACGATGGAAACGCCGTTCCACACCATGTTCAGGCGCTTTTCCTCGGTGACCTTGGCCACGGGGGTAGCCTCGAGGTTCTCCTCGGTGGCAATGGCGATGAACTTGTCCACATCCTCCGGGGCAAGGGCCACAGCCATGCGCTCCTGGCTCTCGCTGATGGCCAGCTCGGTGCCATCCAGACCCTCGTACTTCTTGGTTACCTTGTTCAGGTCGATGTACAGGCCGTCGGCCAGCTCGCCGATGGCAACGGAAACGCCGCCGGCACCAAAGTCGTTGCAGCGCTTGATCATCTTGCAGGCATCCTCGCGGCGGAACAGGCGCTGCAGCTTGCGCTCGATGGGCGCATTGCCCTTCTGCACCTCGGCACCGCAGTGCTCAAGGCTGTCCAGCTTGTGTGCCTTGGAGGAGCCGGTAGCGCCGCCGATGCCGTCACGGCCGGTGCGGCCGCCCAGCAGCACGATCACATCGCCGGGAGCGGGGCACTCGCGGCGGACGTGGGAGGCAGGGGTAGCACCCACAACGGCACCGATCTCCATGCGCTTTGCCACATAGCCGGGGTGGTAGATCTCGTCCACCTGACCGGTAGCCAGACCGATCTGGTTGCCGTAGGAGGAGTAACCGGCGGCTGCGGTGGTGACCAGCTTGCGCTGGGGCAGCTTGCCGGGCATGGTCTCGCTGACCGGCTTGAGCGGGTCGCCTGCGCCGGTGACGCGCATAGCCTGATAGACGTAGCTGCGGCCGGACAGCGGGTCGCGGATAGCACCACCGATGCAGGTTGCAGCACCGCCGAAGGGCTCGATCTCGGTGGGGTGGTTGTGGGTCTCGTTCTTGAACAGGAACAGCCAGTCCTCATCCTTGCCGTTGACATCGCACTTGATCTTGACGGTGCAGGCGTTGATCTCCTCAGACTCGTCCAGATTCTTCAGGATGCCCTGCTTCTTCAGCTCCTTGGCGCCAATGGTGGCAAGATCCATCATGCAGCGTGGCTTGTTCTCGCGGCCCAGCTCGGTGCGCATCGCCATGTAGCGGTCAAAGGCCTCCTGCACCACGGCGTCGTCGATCTGCACATCGTCCAGAATGGTGCCAAAGGTGGTGTGGCGGCAGTGATCGGACCAGTAGGTGTCGATCATCTTGATCTCGGTGATGGTGGGGTCGCGCTGCTCGGTGCGGAAGTACTCCTGGCAGAACTTGATGTCCCCCAGATCCATGGCCAGACCCTTTTCCTCGATGAACTTGGCAAGACCAGCCTCGTCCAGCTGGTTGAAGCCCTCCAGCACTGCCACGGCAGCGGGCACAGGGTAATCCATCTTCAGGGTCTCTTTGGTCTCCAGAGAAGCCTCGCGGGCTTCCACAGGGTTGATGACATACTTCTTGATCTCGGCCACCTGCTCGGGGGTCAGTGCGCCCTCCAGCAGGTAGACGCGGGCAGAGCGCACCAGCGGGCGCTCGCCCTGACTGATGAGCTGGATGCACTCGGCAGCAGAAGCTGCGCGCTGGTCGAACTGGCCGGGCAGATACTCCACCGCGAAGGACACGCCCTCGGTAGCGGGCAGCTCTGCGTAGGTGTTATCTACCGGCGGCTCGCTGAACACGGTGCTGACGCACTGGTTGAACAGTGCCTCGTCGATGCCTTCCACATCGTAGCGGTTCAGCAGGCGCAGACCGGTCAGATCCTTGATGCCCAGCAGGCTGGTGAGTTCGTTTTTCAGACCGTTTGCCTCGACATCAAAGCCGGGCTTTTTTTCCACATAAATACGATAGACCATTGGGTAGGTTCCCCCTTATGATTCAATTCTTCTGAAGGCGCGCCCTCATCCGGCTCGCCTGCGGCGACTGATGAGGGGGCTTTTCCTAATTACTGCTTCTCTGCCAGCGCTTTCAGGGCACGCAGGCCGATATCGCTGCGCTTGTGCAGCTTTTCAAAGCTGATCTTTTCGGCTGCTTCGTAGGCGTGGCTCAGGGCATTGGTCAGGCGCGGGCCGGTGGCGGTAACGCCCAGCACGCGACCGCCGTTGGTCACAAGCTGGCCGTCCTCGGTGATGGCAGTGCCGGAGTGGTACACCGTCACGTTCTCCTCGTCGGGCAGCTGACCGTCCACAAGGCCGGAGATGGGCTTGCCCTTCTCATAGGCCACGGGGTAGCCGCCGGAGGCCAGAATCACACAGGCCGCAGCACCATCGGAGAACTTGACTTTCTGCTGTGCCAGCGTGCCGTCGGTGCAGGACTGCATGATGTGCAGCAGGTCGCTTTCCAGCAACGGCAGCACCACCTGCGTTTCGGGGTCGCCGAAGCGGCAGTTATACTCGATGACCTTGGGGCCGTCCGGGGTGAGCATGAGGCCGAAGTACAAACAGCCCTTGAAGGGGCAGCCCTCGGCGTTCATGGCGCGGATGGTGGGCAGGAAGATCTTTTCCATGCACTCCGCGGCCACCTCTGGGGTGTAGTAGGGGTTGGGGGCAATGGTGCCCATGCCGCCGGTGTTCAGACCGGTGTCGTGGTCGTTGGCGCGCTTATGGTCCATGCTGGAGACCATGGGCTTGACCACCTTGCCGTCCGTAAAGCTCAGCACGCTGACCTCCGGCCCGGTGAGGAACTCTTCCACCACCACATGGTTGCCGGATGCGCCGAACTTTTTGTCCAGCATGATCTCCTTGACGCCGTCGGCGGCCTGCTGCTCGTTTTCGCAGATGAGCACGCCCTTGCCCAGCGCAAGACCGTCTGCCTTGATGACCACCGGGTACTTGCCCTCGGCGCGGATGTAGTCCATGACCTTTGCGGGGTCATCGAAGGTCTCGTACTTTGCGGTGGGGATGCCGTATTTCTTCATCAGGTCCTTGGAGAACACCTTGGAAGCCTCGATGCGGGCAGCGGCCTTGTCCGGGCCAAAGGCGGGGATGCCCACCTTTGCCAGCGCGTCCACCATGCCCAGTGCAAGGGGGTCGTCCTGCGCCACCACAACGTAATCGAACTTTTCTTCCACTGCAAAGCCTACCATGGTATCCACATCGGTGGCCTTGATGTTTTTGCACTTGGCGTCATAGCTGATACCGCCGTTGCCCGGTGCGCACCAGATCTCGCCGCAGTCGGGGCTCTTTTTCAGTGCCTTGATGATGGCGTGCTCGCGGCCGCCGCCGCCCACTACCAAGATTTTTTCAGCCATATCATTCACCTTCCCGTTTTTGAATGACCCTCTCAGTCATTGCTGCGCAATGCCAGCTCCCCCGAAAGGGGGAGCTTTTTCCGCTGACGGCAGGTGCCGCGTTCAACGGAAGGAGCATTCCTGCCCGTTTTCCCGCATAAAGCTCCCCCCCTCGGGGGAGCTTTCGCCGTCAGGCGACTGAGAGGGTTCGTTCCTTTTTCCTTAGTGATGGAACAGCCGCAGGCCACAGAAGGCCATGGCAATGCCGTACTTGTTGCAGGTGTCGATGACCTGCTGGTCGCGGATGGAGCCGCCGGGCTGCACGATGGCAGTCACGCCGGAGCGGCGGGCGCGCTCGATGTTGTCACCGAAGGGGAAGAAAGCGTCCGAACCAAGGCAAACACCGGTCACCTTGCTGAGGTAAGCCTTCTTTTCCTCGGCGGTCAGCGGCTCGGGCTGGCGGGTGAAGGTCTCTGCCCAGACGTCATCACCGATAACATCCTCCGGGGTATCGCCGATGTAAACATCAATGGCGTTGTCGCGGTTGGGCTTTGCCACATCGTCACGGAAGGGCAGGTTGAGTACCTTGTCCATGTGGCGCAGCTGCCAGTTGTCGGCCTTCTGGCCTGCCAGACGGGTGCAGTGGATGCGGCTCTGCTGGCCGGCACCCACGCCGATGGTCTGACCATTGTAGGTGTAGCACACACTGTTGGACTGAGTGTACTTCAGGGTGATAAGAGCAATGATGAGGTCGCGCTTCTGCTCCTCGGTCACGTCCTTGTTCTCGGTGACCCAGTTGTTCAGCATGGTGTCGGCGTTGATGACCAGCTCGTTGCGGCCCTGCTCGAAGGTGATGCCGTACACCTGCTTGTGCTCGATGGGAGCAGGCTGATAGGCGGGGTCGATAGCGACCACATTGTAGTTGCCCTTCTTTTTGCCGGACAGGATGGCCAGTGCCTCCGGCTCGTAGCCCGGGGCGATGATACCGTCAGAGACTTCGTGCTGGATCAGCTTTGCGGTGGGCACATCGCAGATGTCGGACAGGGCGATCCAGTCGCCAAAGGAGGACATCCGGTCTGCGCCGCGGGCACGGGCATAGGCGCAAGCCAGCGGGGAGAGCTCGGTCTCCGGGGCAATATGGTACATCCGGCGCTCCACCTCGGTCAGGGGCAGACCCAGTGCTGCACCCGCCGGGGAAACGTGCTTGAAGGATGCCGCTGCGGGCAGACCGCAGGCGGTTTTCAGTTCCTTGACCAGCTGGATGGAGTTGAGGGCATCCAGAAAGTTGATGTAGCCGGGCTTGCCGTTCAGCACGGTAACAGGCAGGTCGGAGCCATCTTCCATATAAATGCGGCTGGGCTTCTGGTTGGGGTTGCAGCCGTACTTCAGTGCGAGTTCATTCATTGGTGCATCCTCCTTATATCCTAAGGTTTACTCTTATTCTTCCTCGGCGTCAAGCTTTTTGAGCAGTTCCAGTTCCTCGGGCAGCAGTTCCGGCTCCTCGGGGTCGTCAAGGTCGCTGCAGACGGGATCATATTTATTAAAGATCATATCGCCGCTCTCGCCGGTGTCCAGATCAATGACCCGGGCAAACAGGCTCACCTTGTTGTCCAGATTCAGGCTGCTCCACATATCGTGGGCAAAATCACCGATGGTGCGGGGGCAGGCAAAGCGCAAAGGCTCACCTTCAAAGCTGGGGATGGGGTTGCCGTTGTGCTTGTAGGTGCTGATGAAGTGGCCCTCGCCTGCAACAGGCTGGGGGTAATCAAAGAAATAGCGCTGCACGCTGTCACCGTTGCCATCGGCAGACTTGAGGATGCTCATCTGATAGCTGCCGTCGGCGTACACCACAGCGGAGATGCGGGGGGTGTAGTTGGGGCCGTCCGGCTCAAAGGTGCGGGTGCGCAGGGCATCGGCAAAGCTCTTGCCCTGACTCATCAGGTCATAAATGGTATCGGTCTGGTCGCCGTTGGTCACGATATGGGTCTTGCCCAGCGTCAGCACCGGATTGTAAATAATGAGGCTGGGGTCCTCCAGCTTCGCGGGGTCCGCTGCGATGGTGCAGATGCCGCCGCGCTCGGGCACGGGGTCAAACACGCGGTTGCGGCTGTTCTCGCTGCGGCCCATGATAAAGTAGCCAATGAACATCTGGCGGCCATCCGGAGCCATTGCCACAGCAATGCCGCGGCCGGGATACTCATTGGATGCCAGATACTCGTTCAGGTTGATCTTTTCCATTGTTGTTCTCCTTTACGGATAACGACCTCGCCCTCTTCGTCAGCGCTGACGCGCTGCCACCTCCCCCAAAGTGGGAGGCTTTGGCAGTCCACACAAAGTTCATGGTTTTGCCAAGGGCTCTCCCTTTGGGAGAGCTGGACGCGAAGCGGCCTGAG
>OGLQ01000445.1_pt1 | contig 32859 bp, 23 predicted proteins | sample 1572941 | NCBI WGS metagenome assembly OGLQ01 (sample SAMEA2581891, study PRJEB24529) | metagenome | biome: Human gut stool | place: China | collected 2011
TGCTTTCGGGTACGCACGAGGATATGATGAAAATACAGGACGAGGGCAGACTTGACGAATGGTGTGATGACAACCTGCAATGGCTGCAACGCACATTCGGCAAGGAGAACACAGTTTCGGCAGTCCTACACATGGACGAACATACACCGCATATCCACGCAACGGTCGTGCCGATAGTAACAGGCGAGCGCAGGAAAACCAAGAGGAAGCAGATAGAGGGCAAACGCACGTACCGCAAGAAATCCAACGCCGTTCGCCTGTGCGCCGATGATGTGCTGACACGTGAGAAGCTGGTCGCCTACCATGATAGCTACGCCGCAGCGATGGCGAAATATGGCTTGCAGCGTGGCGTCCGTGGTTCGGAAGCACGGCATACCACCACCGCCCAATACTACCGTGACCTGAAGCGGCAGACGGGAGAATTGGAAGCCAACGTACAACAGTTGCAGACCGAACAGCGACAGGCGGAACAACAGCTTGATAAGGTTAAGCAAGAAATCAAGTCGGAGAAGCTGGAAGCAGCCAAGACGGAAGCGAAAGCCGCATTTGTGGCAAAAGTTGGTTCTCTTTTGGGCAGCGGCAAGCTCAAGGAGTTGGAAGCCGACAACCATGCTCTGCAAAGCAAGGTTACAGCTCGTGACGAGAGCATAGAACTGTTGCAGCAACAGATGCAGCGGCAGCAGGAAGAACACCACCGGCAGTTGATGGAGATGCAAGCCAAGCACCGCAGGGAAATGGCGGACAAGGAAGCAGAACACCAAAAAAAGGTGTCATTTTTGAAATCCATCATTTCAAAAGCACAAACATGGTTTCCGCTGTTCCAAGAACTGGTGCACATGGAGAAGTTCTGCCTTAAAGTCGGCTTCAACGAAAGACAGACTGCCATGCTCATCAGCGGCAAGCCGCTGTTCTATGAGGGTGAACTCTATTCGGAGGAACACAAGCGGAAGTTCAAAACTGAAAGAGCAGGTTTTCAAGTGGTGAAAGACCCAAGAGACAAGTCCAAACTTGTACTTGCCATAAATGGGCAACTGATTGGCGAATGGTTCAAGGAACAGTTCAACAGGCTGTTTTCATCCATTAGGAGGACAGTTGAGCCGTATAGAAAAGGCAAGGGCATGGGATTATAAACAATACCAACGAGAGGATAGCAAGTTTGTTTTGGACAGACCAAAACCGCTTGCAATCCTCTCGTTGATATTTTAAAGATAAATGAATCATGAAACTTCGTAACCTTGTGAAATGATATACGACTTTTCTTCCTTGCTGAATCTTTTAGCGATTTTATAGCCCTTACTTATCAAAGTCGAAACTTCCTTATCGTTAAATGCTGGCTTAAAATCATTATCGTTTTTATTTTTTAGTCTAAGCCAAGCTATTGGTTGCTTTTTATTGACACTTTCCATGACAAATAGTTGTCCTTGCTGAACGAGCGAAGTTTCTTGTTCTATTGTTGGGAAATTTGTGTCCGTGGTGGATATGTCTTTACCTTTTATCGTATCTTCAGAAGATAAACTTACTGCTACATTTTCGTTTCTATTTTCCGAACAGATTTCTTTTTCGTTAGATTCTTGCACATAATCTAATTTATTAGCTTCTTGATTTTCAGTTCGTAATTCAAATATAGGTAATTTTACAAAATCGTAATACGCATCATAAGTTTTGTCATACCCAAGAGTTAGTCCTAAAAGATATACCGCAACGGAACATTCAAACCCAAATGTCTTGGCATAATTAATAGTTTTAAAATCAATGGAAAATCCACTGCCAAATTTGTCTTTCATAAGCAAGAATAATGGAGCCGCTACTGCAAATTGACATTTTGCAACTTCATCTGTTCGAGAAGGTAGATTTGAATTTATTGCTATTTGTGAAAGTGGCTTAAAATCCGTTGCTGGAGATTCTTTTATCAAATTATATAATGTTGTTTCGATGGCAACATCGTTTTGCATTTCTTTTTTTGCCATCCAATTGCAAGCTACATGGATATAATCACAAAAATACCCTTTCGTATTTTTAGGATAAAAGCTATGGCGTTCATATCGTAGAAGATACGTCCATATAGATTGTTCTCCTGTCGGGCGTTTATATGAAAACAATTCATCAAATACTTCGAAAACGATATCATCGGTAATAATAGATTCACATATCTTTCTGTCAGTTTCCGACAAATCAAATATCGCCCATAAATTATCAATACCTCGTTTTGATTGCGACATTAACTGATTATTGTGTAAAGCTTTAAATTTCTCACCCCAAGGTGACACGTGAAGCCTAATTCGAGAATCAAACGATACGTTCATTTCCTTTTTAGCTTCCTCATCAAAAGTATAAAGCCCCCTTACATCTTCAATGTTTATGGGATAGGGATACTCATTCCCATTATCGCTAACAAAGTGTATCACCATATACTCAAAAGAGTATTCGAATAAGTTCATGCTCTTTGTTAATTTCTCAAACAAATCATCATCATTTGCATGAGCCTTGATATTTCCGTCAAAATTGATTGCCGAATAAACATTCAATTTACCATACTTGAATAAATCTACGAAATCCGCCTTACGTATAATTGCTAAATAATCCATTGTATCTATAATTTAAAATCCCCAAGGATTGTTTTTATTGTTATTAGTTGTTGTTTGGCTTGCCACCGATGTGGAAATATCTATGTGCGAACAGTTTGATTTGAAAGCATCCAGATAATCACTCGGATAGCCATAATGGGAAATATACAAATTCTTCCTTGCTCTGGTCATTGCTACCATAAATAAAGTCTTAGCCATACTTTCATCCGGGCTGATATACAAATTGTTATTAGCAAATGGAATGAAAACATTGTCAAAATCCAATCCCTTTGCGCTGTGATATGTCATAAGAATAATACGACGGTCATTTTCAGAAAAGTTACCGTAACCATTACCCACATATTGCATTTTTATACCATTCGCTTTGAGAAATGCATTCATTACGCCAAAATCAGTTTTTCCATACTGGTTGGTTGCTCCTCCCCATGCTGGTTTTCCGGCATGGCTAAGGGCTAAATTTACGAAATGGATAATTTTTTGAGCAGATGGAATTAAGACAGCGGCTGTATCACCTACATTCACAGCTTTCGTTGCCTGTTCTATTACGTAAGCTACTTCTTTTTCTTCGGAAGGAGCTTCGCACAAACGTATTTGTGTATCACTTTTTGTCATATCTCTTTTTGCAGAAAATATGTTCATTCGTGGTAAGAAGCGTTGCACGGCATCAATGATAGACCGTGATAGACGATGAATGATTCCTAATTCAAAAGCCTCTCCATTGATTAGTCGTCCTATTTCAGAAGGGGTTACGGTTGCTTCTTGCCATTGAGGGTCATGGTCATAAATCGATTGATTGGAATCACCTGCTACAACAACGTGCGTACCACGGTTTTTCATCTCTTGAAGAATACGTGGAGTTAAATCTTGAACTTCATCGCACAGAATATAGTCGTAATGGCTATTACCTTTCATAAACTTAAAGTAAGTTTCTACAGGAACATTTAATTTTTTTTCCTTAAATGCCGCTTTGAACATTTCGACCAATGATTGCGTGAACACAATCAATACAATGTTAGCAGATGGTGATATCGTGAGAACTTTTTTAGCTGTATATGCAAGTAAAATGGACTTTCCTGAACCAGCAAAGCCCTTAATCCAAATATTTTTACGATTAAAATTTATCCTGTCGATAAATTCACGTTGTTGGGCATCGAGTCTATCTTCTTCTATTATCCAAGCCATAATCGCAGTTTTTTTAATTATTTGTCAACATATTATCCCTAATTTTAGACAGGTTTTCTTCATTATAATAAGATTCATTTTCAAGTTTCTTGGCAGAGGCCATCACTTGATTTGCAATGTCATTTTCTCCAAGTTCTCGTGCTACAGCTGCTAACCATCCCAAACTTGCACTATCCTTTAAGGTATTTGTTTTCCATTGTTGGAGCATATGGTCATAAGCACGATGGAATTTATTATTGCTATCTTCAGTTTTGCCTTCTGCCTTATCTATACGTCCTGCTTCAATTAATGCTATGTCATAATTAGGATTGAGTTCGTATGCTTTACGCACCTCCCTTTTGTACACATCTTTGTTGATAAACTTCATTGTATTACCTAAATTGAAATGTGCATACTCATTATTCGGATTTTGCAGAATAGCTTGTTCAAAGAATTCTGCAGCCTTTTCATTATTCCCTGAATTATGATAGAGTACACCTATCGAATTTAGGTTTTCTACATTCGGATATAATTCGTTTTGAAGTTCAAGTGTTTCTGCTGCCTTGAAATCATTTCCAATCTTCAGATAAGCCTGTTTAAGTGTAATCAGGGTTTCTTTCGAAGGTACACCGCCATTTTGTTCGGCTTCAAGGTTAGCTTGTCTTTCTGCTTTTAGGGCAGCCCTTTCTTCGGTTGTCAATTCTTTATTTGCAAATGGACTAAGTGGTTCCACATGGCATATTGTTCCCATGCAAGTAGCATGGATAATCAGCATCTTATCCGCATTGACTTCAATTACCAATTGGATTGGAGTATTGATAGGAAAACCATTGGGCATGGAAGATTCTATCTTCAAATTGAAAAGCATTTTTGTTGTATTACCAACACAAATAGGTAACTCGACAATTTTTTGCCCATCCCGGCTTGTTACCAAGTCATCAATCTCTATAGTATTACAGGGTATTTCTGTTCCTGCAGGGAGAATGATTTTAGGTCGGTCGTCTTTGGTGATGATTAAAATCGGTTCACTCGTGATAGGTTGTATCAGGCATTTATTCATACCATTGAACAACAAGCTGTGAATGGCTGCTCCTTGTGAAACGTGGGTTTGCAGGTCCATCGGAACCAATATCTCCGAATCCTCAAAATAGGAATGCAAGGCTTCCTGGATGTATGGACTTTTGCTGCTTCCTCCAATAAGCAAGACATAATCAATCTCTTCTTTGGGAGTTTTAGATTTCTTAATGGCACTTTCTATAGGAGAAAATATACTGTTGTATTCATCTTCTCCTTTTATGCGGGTAGTCTTACCGAATCCTTGTTTTAAGAACACAGACATTGTTTCTGTAAGCTCCTTATTCGTCAGGTAGAACTTGTTCTGTTTGAGCGTACCTTTATTGGTAATGATTTCAACTTCAGACTCTATTTCAGTCTTTGAATCGCTCAATTTCACATCAGGTATTACAAAATCAGAGGCAAGCGTTGCTAATGTTTTGTTCACTAATATTTTCAGTCGTTCTGCGACTTTATAAAGTGCAGATGCTATTTGTTTACGTTCATTCGTCCGAAACTGTTCTTTTTTCTTTCCATTAGCTTCCAAAAAGCGTGGCATGAGATAATGGTACGTTATGTACCTGTCTATGTCGTCACCACCTAACTTCGTAAATTTTGAAATGGCAATGTTCTTAGAAAAAAATCCATTAGCACTCTGTCCTATTTCGAGTATAGATATATCGCATGTACCTCCTCCGAAATCAAAGACTAATACTTTCGAATTATAATCTGGGCTTATGAACATGGGGCGGTCTTCTGCTGCCCGTGATACAGCATAGCTGATAAAAGCCGCATTCGGCTCGTCTATAAGAGCTTGCTTTGACACTTTCATATCATTCGCCATTAGTGCGTCAAGTAAATCTTTACGCTGATTGGCTTCAAATGATGCAGGGATGCTTACTGCATACAAAATATCTGTACTGATATTATTTTCGGTACAGTATTTAATGATGAGGTATTTCAGATAGGCAAAGAATACCCGTGCAGCATCCACAGGATTCTTTATCCGAAAAGGGTCAACCTCACGCAGTTCACTATCGTAATACTTTGCTCCTAAATCCTCGCCTAACTCCATTTTGAATGAATACCAGATATTCTTTCCCTTTTTCAGTTGGTATTTCATTTGCGATGCACCTTCTCCAACCAAAATGCGTCCATTCAGCCACGCTATTACCGTAGGCACTATCTCTGACTTGTATAAAGTCCCGTCAGGAAGCATTTGCGGCAATCGGAAAGACTTCGTATGGATTTTATGGTCGTACTCATCATAGGAAGCGATAGATACCACCGTTGTTGATGTACCAAAATCAATTCCGATGTACGTTTTACCACGCATGAGTGCTGTATTCCTAACAGCAGGCAGCATTGATGATATTGTTATTTCATTCATTGCACTATGTTTTATTTCACGAGAAGTTTATTAAGTCTTGAATGTTCACTTCTAACAGTTCTGTTATACGTTTCAATGTTTGTAAATCTGGTTGTGTTGTATTTGTACACCATTTAGATACCGTTGTTTGGTTTACTCCAAGTTGTTCTGCCAACCATTTATTAGTACGTTTTTTCTTTGCCAAAACTATTTTAAGTTGATTCAAATCTTCCATTAATTTTCATTGTTATTTCTTTGATTGCAAAAATAATGATTTTAACAATAATAAAAGCCGAAATTCTAAGATACTTTTGTTTTATATGAAACAAAGTCATACCTTTGCATACAAAGAGTTATCCGAAACAAGCAAAGCGATGCAGACCGCAGCAACATGAACGGTTGCCAAATCATTACCACAAAACGTGGTAATTCTTCTAACTCTCTTGATTTCAAAGAGGTATATTCCTTATACAGATTTACGGAAATATTTTTTGTTATTGATGAGTTTTCATTAGTATTTGATACCACTATCAAAGAAAAGTCCGTATCCGATGGTAAAGCTCATCGTAATAAGCCTTATAAGATGTCCGAAAGCGAGGTTGCCACTATTCTGGTATTATTTCATCTTGGCGGATACCGATGTTTGAAACATTTTTATCTTCAGTACGTATGTAAGCACATGAAAAATGACTTTCCCAAAACATTATCTTATAACCGTTTCGTGGAACTACAGGCTAACATTTCACTAATGCTAGTCTGCTTTCTGAAGATGTGTAGACTAGGAGAATGCACCGGAGTTTCCTTTGTGGATAGTACCAAACTTTGTGTCTGTGATAACAAACGTATCCCCCGTCATAAAGTTTTTGCCGGCATTGCCCAGCGTGGAAAGTCAAGCATGGGATGGTTCTATGGATTCAAGTTGCATCTGGTATGTAATGATAAAGGAGAACTGCTCAACTTTGTTATTACACCGGGTAATGTGGATGACCGGGAACCTCTCACATCAAGTAATCTAGTCAAAGAACTTATGGGAAAGCTTTTTGCAGATAAGGGATATATCTCTGAAAACCTGTTTAATCGTCTATTTTTTGATGGAATACACCTGATTACGACCGTGAGAAAAAATATGAAAGAGAGATATATGACTCAGAATGATAGAATTATACTACGCAAAAGAGCGATTATAGAAACCATCAATGATGAACTCAAGAACATATGCCAAATAGAACATACACGCCACAGGTCATTCGCAAATTTTATTTCAAATTTGATCGGAGGGCTTACTGCATATACTTTTTTACCAAAGAAGCCATCTATTAATATAGAATTTGAACCGGTTGCACAATTGTATATTCCATTTTAAATTATATCGAACTCAGGTTCCGTAAGAATGGAATTCTGTATCACAGGCAGAAAATGGGCGGTAGGCATGAGGACTTGGAATTCATAGTCGGGACTGATTTCCAGTATCTCTATCAGCGAGTTGTCGGGAATGATAATAATATCATGGGCTGTGGCTTCGTATTCGATAAGATTGATAGATATCCGGCCACTGCCCTGCATGATACGTATAATCCTCCCTTCTTTGGCACGGTAAGGTTGCCCGGTACGGAATAGTCTAGAGCCCATGGCAAAGAAACTGATAACCATTCCCAAATCATCATTTATAAATCTGTATTCAGAATGTTCTATAAAATCCGGATTGTTGCGGATGTCCTCGAATGCGACGCTTATCGGTTTGTTCTTTTCCATATCTTTCCCGTTATGAATAATGTATATTTCCACCGCAAAGATAATAAAGTGTTCCTATTATTTGCCTTTTCCTACGAAATGTCGTACTATTAGAACATCTTTGCGCACAAATGGATTGTAAGGGTATAGGATTATGCCTTTATCTTTGCATGTGTATAGAACAAAACCATGTAGAATAAACAAGAAACAGAATGGATATGAAACGAACCGTTTTCTTTTTTACCCTTTCTCTTGCCGCCATGCTGGCACATGCCCAGCTCACGTTGGAGGAGTGTCAGCGCCGGGCGCAGGACAATTATCCGTTGGTCAGGCAATATGGACTGATAGAAAAGGCACGCGAGTACGACCTCTCTAATGCCGGAAAAGGTTACTTGCCCCAGTTCTCCCTATCCGGCAAGGCCACGTACCAGAGTGACATCACCCGGCTACCGGTCGAAATCCCTAATCTCGACATCAAGACTGCTTCGAAAGACCAGTACCAGGTGATGCTCGAAGTGCAGCAGACCCTCTGGGATGGTGGGGATATACGTTCCAGAAAACGATTGACGCGTGCCGCCTCGGAAGTGGAACTGGAAAAACAGCATGTAGACATGTATGCCTTGACTGACCGGGTGAACCAGCTCTTTTTCGGCATCCTGCTGCTGGACGAACAGCTGAAACAGAACAGCCTCTTGCAAGAAGATTTGGGCAGAACCCACAAGCAGGTAGCCGACTATATAGCCAATGGCATCGCCACCCCGAGCGACCTGGATGCAGTCAGCGTAGAGCAACTGAACACCAGGCAGCACCGTGTGGAATTGGAGACCACCCGTCGTGCATACCTCAGCATGCTTGCTGCCTTTACGGGCAAGGATCTCTCTTCCGAAACGGTTTTATTGAAACCGGCTGCCGAAGAAAACATAGACCGGCAGATGAACAACCGTCCCGAACTTCGTTGGTACGATGCGCAGGGAGAGCAACTCCGCCAGCAGGAGGCAGCCTTGAACACCCGGTTGATGCCGCGTTTCGGCCTTTTTGTACAAGGGGCATACGGCAATCCGGGGTTGAATATGCTGAAAGATGAATTCAACGCCTATTACATGGCGGGGGTGCGCATGTCCTGGAATTTCGGCAGTCTGTATACGTTGAAGAACGACCGCCGCAGGATAGACAATACCCGCCAACAGATAGAGACCGGCCGGGATGTGTTCCTTTTCAACATTCGCCTGCAGGCTACGCAGCAGGATGCGGGCATTGTATCCATGCGCCGCCAGATGGTGGATGATGACGAGATTATCCGTCTGCGTGGGAATATCCGCCGTGCAGCCGAGGCCAAGGTACAGAACGGGACAATGACCGTGACCGATATGCTGCGGGAGATTACCAACGAAAGTATGGCACGACAGACTAAGGCATTGCATGAGGTGCAGTTGCTGATGAACATCTGGCAGCTGAAATATACGCTGAACAATTAGTGACTATAATCCGTAATTTATAACTTGAAATAGTATGAAATCATTGAAATTATTTCCTTTTTTATTTCTCCTTGCCGCCTGCACCGGCGGTGCTCCGAAATATGATGCGACGGGAACGTTCGAGGCTACCGAAGTCATCGTTTCTGCCGAGGCGTCCGGAAGACTGCTGAGTTTCGACATCGAGGAAGGCACGACACTGAAAGACGGGCAGGAGGTGGGCATTATAGATACCGTCCAACTCTATCTGAAGAAACTCCAGTTGGAGGCCAGTGTCAAGTCCGTGGAAGGCCAGCGGCCCGATATCCTGAAACAAGTAGCCGCCACTCAGGAACAGATTGTGCAGGCACGGCGCGAACGCGATCGTGTGTCCAACCTGCTCCGTGTGGGTGCCGCCAACCAGAAGCAGCTCGATGATGCCGAGTCCCTTCTCGAAGTCCTCCGCAAGCAGCTCGACGCCCAGAACTCCACCCTGCGCAACAGCGACCGCAGCCTCACTTGGCAAAGTTCCTCCGTCGGCATCCAGGTGGCGCAGATAGAAGACCAGCTGCGCAAATGCCACATCACCTCTCCGCTGACGGGAACCGTCCTTGCCAAATATGCCGAAGCCGGAGAGCTGGCTGCTCCCGGTACCCCTCTTTTCAAAGTGGCGGATATGGAGCAGATTTACCTCCGTGCCTACATCACCTCCGAACAGCTTGCCGAAATCAAGCTGGGGCAGCAAGTGAAGGTTTATGCGGATTATGGCAAGGATGTGCGCCAAGAATATCCTGGCGTTGTCACCTGGATTTCCGATACCTCCGAATTTACTCCAAAAACTATCTTGACGAAAGACGAGCGCGCCAATCTGGTCTATGCCGTAAAGATTGCCGTGAAGAATGACGGGATGCTGAAAATAGGAATGTATGGAGGCTGTAACTTTAACTAATATCTCCAAACGTTACGGCAGCGTGGAAGCCCTGCGGGGGGTCTCTCTGTCAGTAGCTCCCGGTGAGCTTTTCGGCATCATCGGGCCGGACGGTGCGGGCAAGACATCGCTTTTCCGCATCCTCACCACCTTGCTGCTTGCCGACGGAGGCTCGGCTTCGGTCTGCGGCCTGGATGTGGTGAAGGACTACAAAGCCATCCGCAGGCGGGTGGGATATATGCCCGGACGCTTCTCCCTCTATCCGGACTTGACGGTAGAGGAGAATCTCAATTTCTTCGCCACCGTTTTCCACACCGCCATCGAGGAGAATTATGATTTGGTGCGCGACATTTACCGGCAGATAGAACCTTTCCGCAAGCGCCGCGCCGGAGCGTTGTCCGGCGGCATGAAGCAGAAACTCGCCCTTAGCTGTGCTCTTATCCATAAACCGGATGTCCTCTTCCTGGACGAACCCACTACGGGCGTCGACCCCGTGTCCCGCAAGGAATTCTGGGGAATGCTCTGCCGGCTGAAGGAGCAGGGTATCACCATCATTGCTTCCACCCCCATCATCGACGAAGCGCGCCAATGCGACCGCATCGCCTTCATCAACGAAGGGGAGATAAAAGGCGTCGATACCCCTGACCGCATCCTGACACGTTTTGCGGGCATCCTCTGCCCTCCGGGCTTGCAGCACGAACGGGTGGAAAACCACGAAAACAATGTGATTGAAGTGGAAGGGCTGACCAAGCGTTTCGGCAATTTTACCGCCGTAGACCACATCTCCTTCCAAGTCCATCGGGGCGAGATTTTCGGTTTCCTGGGAGCCAACGGGGCAGGCAAGACCACCGCCATGCGCATGCTTACGGGGCTTAGTCGTCCCACCGGCGGCAAGGCGTGCGTGGCAGGCTTCGATGTGGCTTCCCAACCCGAAGAAGTGAAGAAGAACATCGGCTACATGAGCCAGAAATTTTCCCTTTACGAAGACCTCAAGGTGTGGGAGAATATCCGCCTCTTTGCCGGTATCTACGGCATCCCCGAAGCGGAGATTGCTCCTAAAACGGAGGAGCTGCTCCTCCGCCTCGGGTTGGAAAAGGAACGTGACACACTGGTGAAAAGCCTTCCACTGGGCTGGAAGCAGAAGCTGGCCTTCTCCGTCTCCATCTTCCACCGTCCCAAGATTGTCTTTCTGGATGAGCCTACGGGTGGGGTAGACCCCGCCACGCGCCGCCAGTTCTGGGAACTGATTTACCAGGCTGCCGACGAGGGCATCACCGTCTTTGTCACCACCCACTTTATGGACGAGGCGGAGTATTGCGACCGCATCTCCATCATGGTAGACGGCGTCATCCGTGCACTCGACACTCCCGGGGAGCTGAAACGGCAGTTCAATGCCACTACGATGGACGATGTATTCCAACAACTGGCTCGTCAAGCTGTGCGAACCGCCGACTGAAAATCCGTGAAATCCGCATTATCCGAGCCTAAATATAAATATAGACAATGAAACAATTCATATCTTTCATCCGAAAAGAGTTCTTCCATATCTTCCGCGACCGGCGCACGATGCTGATTCTGCTGGGCATGCCCATCGTGCAGATAATCCTTTTCGGTTTTGCCATCACCACCGAGGTGAAGAACGTGCGTGTGGCGGTGCTCGACCCGTCGAATGACGTAGTTACCCGCCGTATCATCGACCGCATGGATGCAAGCGAATACTTCACCGTCATCCGCCGCCTGTATTCTCCCGCCGATATGGAGGCTTCTTTCGGAAGAGGGGAGATTGACATGGCGCTTGTTTTCAGCGAGCGTTTCTCGGACAAGCTTTATACCGGCGAGGCGCGCGTGCAGCTTGTCTCCGACGCCACAGACCCCAATATGGCGACTATGCAGGCAGGCTATGCCGCAAACATCATTTCCTCTGCCGGGCAGGAGATGCTTCCGTCGGGAGTGCATGCCGCTGCCATCGTACCCCAGCTCAAGCTGCTGTACAATCCGCAGATGAAGAGTGCCTACAACTTCGTGCCGGGTGTCATGGGGCTTATTCTGATGCTGATTTGCGCCATGATGACCTCCATCTCCATTGTGCGCGAGAAGGAGACGGGGACGATGGAGGTCCTGCTGGTTTCTCCCGTCAAACCGCTTTTCATCATTCTGGCAAAGGCGGTGCCCTATTTTGTGCTGTCGTTTGTCAACTTGACCACCATTCTTCTGCTTTCGGTCTATGTGCTCGATGTTCCCGTGGCGGGCAGCTTGTTCTGGCTGGTGGTGGTGTCGCTGCTATTCATCTTTGTCTCCCTAGCGCTGGGGCTGCTGATTTCCACGGTCACCCGGACGCAGGTTGCCGCTATGCTGGTGTCCGGACTGATGCTGATGATACCCACCATGTTGCTTTCGGGCATGATATTCCCCATTGAGAGTATGCCCGTTATCTTGCAGGCCATTTCAGCTGTGCTTCCTGCACGCTGGTATATCCAGGCGGTGCGTAAGCTGATGATTGAGGGAGTGGATGTTTCGCTTGTGCTGATGGAGGTCGGCATACTTGCCACGATGGCGGTATTGCTGATAACGGTGAGTTTCAAGAAATTCAAGCATCGGCTTGAGTAAAGAGCGGATATGAATTTTATATTAATTATTCAGGCAGAAGAACATAAGGACAAAAGGATACGGGAAATCTGTTCTTTTGTTCTTATGTCTAAAATCTTTAAAATATCGTCTTATGATAAAGTTTCTCATTGAAAAGGAATTCAAGCAGTTGTTCCGCAACTCCTTCCTGCCCAAGCTGATTTTCATTTTCCCGTGCATGATTATGATACTGATGCCCTGGGCCGCCAATCTGGAGATAAAGAACATCAATCTGAATATAGTGGACAATGACCACAGCGTCTTGTCTCGCCGTCTGGTAGATAAAATCGGTGCATCCACTTATTTCCGCCTGACAGCGCTTCCCGATACATATGATGAGGCTTTGCTGGCCATTGAAGCAGGTTCGGCAGATGTCGTACTGGAGATTCCCCGTGATTTCGAAAAAGATTGGGTGAAGGGAGAGGCGCCCCGCCTGCTGGTGGCGGCCAATGCCGTGAACGGCACGAAGGGCAGTCTGGGAGGATCCTACTTGTCTTCCATCATCAGTGACTATACCCGTGAACTGGGTTCGGAGTCGTCTTCGCAAGGGCTTGCCGGGAAGCCGCTTTCCCGGGTGGACATCACTACGCAGAACCTTTACAACCCCACGCTGAACTACAAGCTTTTCATGATTCCTGCCCTCATGGTGATGCTGCTGACGCTGATTTGCGGTTTTCTCCCTGCCCTCAATGTGGTGGGCGAGAAGGAGGTGGGCACCATCGAGCAGATAAATGTCACCCCCGTCGGCAAGTTCACTTTCATTGCCGCCAAGCTGATACCTTACTGGCTGATAGGTTTTGTGGTGCTGACCATCTGTTTCGTTCTGGCATGGGTACTTTACGGCATTCTACCGGCGGGACATTTCCTCACTATCTACGGCATGGCGCTGTTTTTTCTACCGGTGGTGTCGGGGTTCGGGCTGGTCATATCCAATCATTCGACCACGTTGCAGCAGGCCATGTTTGTCATGTGGTTCTTCATGCTTATCCTTATTCTGATGAGTGGTCTTTTCACCCCTATCCACAGTATGCCTGAGTGGGCGCAATGGATTACGCGCATCAATCCGCTACGCTATTTTGTGGAGGTGATGCGTACCATCTATCTCCGTGGTGGCGGATTTGCCGAACTGCTTCCGCAACTGGGAGCCGTGTTGGTCTTTGCATTGGTCTTCAATCTGTGGGCGGTAAAAAGTTATAAGAAAAGTAGTTAACTGATTTTTCTTTATTATTATCCTATTTGGCTCTCTTTTTTGAAGAAGGGCTACACCATTTGCCTTGGATAGCTACACCCTTTTGTGTTTAAGGCTACACCATGAGGAGGAAAAGGTGTAGCCCTTTTATTATGGATAATAAAAGCTGTTTTTTGTGCGGAAAAAGAGTACAAGTAGTGATATGTATCTAATGATAAAGACAACTGTTATACTTGTCAATTAATTGATAGAGTTTATATGATATTTATCAGTTCCCTTATTGGAAAAAACTCTTATCTTTGCACGCGAATAAATAAATATCTTATACCAAAATGAATACACAGACTACTTATCTTGCCTCGAAACCGCATTATGAGATTCTTGACGGACTTCGTGGCGTGGCGGCTGTCATGGTTATTATCTTCCATCTTTTTGAAGCACATGCAGGTGGCAGCCATCTTACTCAAATTATCAATCATGGTTATCTGGCAGTGGATTTCTTCTTCATGCTTTCCGGTTTTGTTATCGGCTATGCTTATGATGACCGTTGGAACCGGATGACCGTGGGCACTTTCTTCAAACGCCGTATCATCCGCCTGCATCCTATGGTGATTATGGGAAGCATTGTGGGCGCTGCCTTTTTCTATTTTCAGGAGTCGCCTTGTTTTCCACCTATCGAGAATACGTCCATCGGAACAATGCTGCTGGTGATGTTGCTGGGCTGTACCTTGCTTCCTCTTCCGCTGAAGTTCGACATTCGCGGCTGGACGGAAATGCATCCGTTGAATGGCCCGGCGTGGTCGCTCTATTATGAATATATCGGTAATATTCTGTATGCGTTGTTTGTACGCAAGTTCAATAAGGTGGCCCTGTCGGTGCTGGTATTTGTGGCAGGGTGTTTTACGGTATACCGTTGTCTGACTGCTCCTGCCGGCGATATTGTGGGTGGTTGGGCCTTGAACTGGGAACAGCAGTATGTGGGTATGGTCCGGCTGATGTATCCGTTCTTCGGCGGATTGCTTCTGTCACGCCTCGGCTGGCTGATACGGCTTGAAAAGCGTGCTTTCTGGTGGTGCAGCCTGCTGATTGTGGTGGTTCTTTCCATTCCCCGTATCGGAGGTGAGGATGGTTACTGGATGAACGGGCTTTACGAGGCTTTCTGTATTATCTGCATCTTCCCGGTCATTGTTTCAATGGGAGCGGGCGGCAAGGTGACCGGTAAGCGCTCTACTGCCGTATGCAAGTTCCTGGGAGATATTTCCTATCCGATTTATATCACCCATTATCCACTGGTATATACTTATACGGCTTGGGTATGCAACAATAACGCTACAATGGTGGAAGGTATCCCTTATATGATACTTACTTTCGTTGGAGCTTTTGTTCTTGCTTATGCTTGTTTGAAACTGTACGACGAACCGGTGCGCAAGTGGCTGACAGACCGTTTTCTGAAAGGGAAGAAGAAATAGTTCCGTATGAATGGATATAAAAAATCTCCCGTTGCATTATCTTGTGCAGCGGGAGATTTTCTTTTTAATGGCCGGGCGTTATTTTACGTCGATGAATTTCTTGGCCTTTTCTTTTTCTGCTTCTGTAAACTTAGGCAATGTAATGTTCAACACGCCGTTTTCTACATGGGCACCAATCTTTTCCTTATCGACATCGTCCGGAAGAATCATGGTTTGCTGGAACTTGGTGTATGAGAATTCGCGGCGCAAGTAGCGGCCTTCCTTCTTTTCGTCCTTGTTGTTCTCTTCCTTGCTTTCTGTTTTCTTTTCCATGCTGATGACCAGGTTGTTTTCTTCGTCGATGTGAACGTTGAAGTCTTCTTTTGTCATACCGGGAGCAGCCAATTCAACTTTGTACTCTTTTGCTGTTTCGAATACGTTGATGGCAGGGGCGGTGGCATTTGCTTTTACCATCCAATCATTGTCAAAGAAATCATTAAAAATACTCGGTAACCAATTTTGGTTTCTTCTTACAGGCATCATAGTTATAGTCTCCTATTGTTTAAGTTAAACATGCTATTTAGTTTTGAACTCCGGTTCTTTGTCTTCGGGTGTCTGCCTTTTGGGCTTTTCACCGTCCGTTTCTTGAACCGTCGTTCGCTAACTATATTGCAAACCTTATGCCAACCGGTCTTTGCTGACTCTATTGACTATTTGTCATTGAAAAACTGACTTATTTGCTTGTTTAATGCCATTTTGCTATCTTATTTATTTAAAATTGATAGATTTTCAGACTAATTTAAAACGCATTCTCCAACGCTTGGCTTCTTCGTCCCAATCGTGACTGATGATTTTGAAGGTTCCGATTTCTGATGTATTCTCCACATGTACTCCGATGCAGAGGCATTCGTCGTAATCGCCTACTTTCACGACACGTACCGTTTTCGAAGCACCATCGGGCAGGCGTTCCAAGTCGAAACGTCCTTGCGCTTCCTCTTGCGTAATGAATTCTGTTGTGACGGGCAGCTGTCGGGCGATTACCTCGTTTACGGCCTCTTCCAGCTTCTCTATTTCTTCTTCCGTGGGGCAGGCGGCAAGACGGTAGTCCAGCTTGCTTTTCTTCCGTTCTATATGTGCTGATATGGAGCGGCTGCAACCGAATAACCTTATCATGGTCTGGTTGATGATGTGCTCCGTTGTATGCATAGGAGGGTACTCCTGCTTGTTGTGGTCATTGAGATGAGGTTGTTGTTCCATGTATAATTTCAATTGTTGATATATAATTTGATATTTTATCGTTTGAGGTTGGCCAGCACTTCTTCTTTCAAGATGCTGTATATATGTATGTCTGTATATTCTCCAGAAGCCAGCAGTTCTCCGCAACGTTCTGTTCCCTCATGGATGAAACCGAGGCGAACCGGTACTGCGTTGCTGGCTGCATTACCCACGGCACAGCGAATTTGTATTCGCTTTATCTCTTTTTCTTGTACGGCCCACAGACACAGCTTGCGGACACTTTCAGTAATGATGCCCCGGTGCTGGTATTCCGGCAGTAGCCAATAGCCGAGTTCTGTACGGTGGTTGTCGAAATCGGAGAAATGGAAACCTATCAGTCCGCAGATTTCATGTTGTTGGTTCCAAATGCCGAATATAGGTTCATTTCGTTCGGCAGGAGCAGATAGTACCTGACGTAAAAAAGCTTCTTCATCAGCTGTTGTGCGCATATTATCCACAAATGGCAGCCATGTTCTTAAGTAGTCCCGGTGTGTGTCGATGGCATGGTAGATGGCTGCGGCATCTTCTATTCTGATTTCCTGCAGATAAATGTCCGGAAGGATGGGGAAGGAAATGGGAGAGGAGAGGATATGTACGTCTCTTGATTGGGAAAGCTGTATCCTTTCCCTGATTTTTCCCCAGGCATGTGTATCGAACAGACAGCTTTCACGCATGGTGTGATACATCTCCTTGAACCGGGACATGGGGATAGTGAAGCTCAATAAGTCCGCTTCGAAGTATGGGCGGACGGAGGGGTCGAAGAATCCCAGGAAAGTGCGTTTCCCTTGTTTCCGGTTTTCAATGATGGTTTGAGTAATGACGGAGCAACAGCCGGAGCCGAATGGGGCTGCCACGGCATCCAATGCATTGTTGTCGAAGAAGGTCCATGTCACCAGTCCGGATAGAATGTCAGGAGTTGGCAGGAACAGCACGCCTTCCACCTCGTCAAAGGAAGGTATCTTGTCTATGCGGGCAAAATGCAGATAGGCTTTGTCCGCTTTGGGAATCTGTAGCTCATTGACAAAATCTACCACCATTTCGGGAGTCCTCTTGTATTTCTCTTTCAAGGAGACAAAACCCGGGACGCGCTCGGGCATTTCTGTAAATCCGGTATAGAACTTGCCTCCTCCGCAGGTGATTGTTTCGTTGCTGAGACTGACGGTTTTGCCGTCTCTGACTTGTTTCATGCATTTGAAGAGACAACCGGTTACTTTCTCTGTAGATGCCTCCATTCGGTCTGAATACCAAAAGGCGATGGGGAGTTCGGCATGTTGGCCGAAAGCTTCTTGATAATTGGCAATAAATGTGTGTATATCCATGATGCTCGGATGATATTTATGATATGGTCTTTCTTTGGATTTTCCGTAAAGGTAATTCAATATTTTGATTCTTTTGCTTGCAGTATGCCTTTTTATCACTCTGCTTTCGAGCTTTTAATGATAGTAGAATAGGTTTTTATGGTATTTTAATTACTTTTGCATGAGGATTCTCAAAAAGTATTGCCTTTAACTAATCGGAAAGCCGGATGAAAAATATAATCATATTCTTGTGTCTTTGCACCATCTGTATGTGCCGCCTTCATGCTGCAGACAGCAGCCGGGCGGATTCTTTGCTGCTGAAACTGGACCAGGCGATAAAGGAGCGTCCCATATATATGGAGCAGAAGGAGCTGAAACTGGCGGAATTGAAAAGACAGTTGCATCGGCAGATACCGGATGAAGAACGTTTTGCCATTCTTGGCACATTGCTGGATGAGTACCGTTCGTTCAATACGGATTCTGCATTGCACATGGCCGAGGAAAGGGAACAGATAGCCATACGTCTTGGAAACCGGGAATACATAGACAATGCCCGCATGAATAAAGCAGATGTTTTGGGAATGACCGGTATGTATAAGGAAGTTATGGATTTGATGCGGAATATCCATATAGACCGGTTGTCGGTGGATATCCATCCATATTATTACCATATCTACCGTACGGTCTATGGCCTTATGGCCGATTATGCCGTGACGGCATATGAAAAGAAGCTTTATACGGAGCTTACGGACAAATATCGTGATTCGTTGCTGTTGGTCAATAAAGATAATCTTCTGATACATACCTTGATTCAGTCCGACCAGTATAATGTACGCAATGAATATGACAAGGCCATCCGTTTGCTGACGGATTATCTGGCGCTGCAGAAGGACTATGAACACGACGTTGCGATTTGTGCCTATACTTTATCAGAGTCTTACCGGCTGAAAGGGGACAAAGAGAAGGAAAAGGAATACTTGATTGTTTCTGCTATGGCGGATATGAAAACCGCTGTCCGTGAATATATCTCTTTACGCAAGCTCGCCGTACTGCTTTACCAGGAAGGAGACATCGAGCGTGCCTATTCTTATGTAAAGATATGTATGGAAGATGCAGCCGCCTGCAATGCCCGGTTGCGCAAGCTGGAGATTCTGGAAATCTTTCCTATCATTAATGATGCTTACCAGCAAAAGACGGAGAAGCAGCAGGAGCAGATGAAATGGGCACTGGTATCTATCAGCCTGCTTTCACTTTTTCTGTTGCTTGCCATATTTTATGTATACAAGCAGATGAAGAAAGTGGCTGCCGCCCGCAGGGAAGTGATTGACGCCAACAAACGGTTGAAGGAGCTGAATGATGAGCTTCACCTTTCCAATGCACAACTCAAGGAGGCCAACCACAGCATTGCCGAAAACTCCTATCTGAAGGAGGAGTATATCGGCCGTTATATGGACCAGTGCTCGGTCTATTTGGAAAAGATGGACAATTACCGCCGGTCGCTGGGAAAGATTGCCGCTACCGGAAATGTGGAGGAACTCTACAAGAACATCAAGTCTTCTAAATTCATAGAGGGGGAATTAAAGGAATTCTATACCAACTTTGATAATACCTTCCTGCAGCTGTTTCCTACTTTTGTAGAAGACTTCAATGCCCTGCTTGCCGATGATGAGCAAATATCCTTGAAAGCCGGCGAACGGATGAATACAGAGTTGCGCATCTTTGCATTGATACGTTTGGGCATTACTGACAGCGTGAAGATAGCCCAGTTCCTTCGGTATTCTGTTACCACCATTTATAACTATCGTACGAAGGTTCGCAACAAGGCTGCCGGTGACCGCGACTTGTTGGAACAGGAAGTGATGACAATTGGCAAGTCGAAGAACTGAGAATAGGGGTTTTGAAGCTTGGAAGTGTCTCTTTTACGCTTATATTTTCACTACTTTTTTAGTTGGGTAATAATTTTATATATTATTGGTATATAGCGGTTTAAGCCTTTTTGAATGATGTAAACCACTACTTTTTTACTCTTTCCTCCACTATTGGTTTCTCTTATCTGATACATTTGCATTGTTCCTCTTCGGAAAGAGTGACACATGTGATTTATGTTTTTATTATTAACTTTAAATTCTTATATTATGCAAAAGTACAAAATGCCAATCAGCAGGCTACGGATGATGGTTTGTCTGATAGGAATGTTACTTCCGATGTGCATGTTCGCACAGCAAATTACAGTACAAGGTATAGTGAAAGACCAGACCGGTGAAACGGTTATTGGCGCCAGTGTAATGGAAAAAGGAACCACAAATGGGACAATAACCGGTATTGACGGTGATTTCTCTTTGAACATGTCTTCGAACGGTACTCTTGTCGTTTCATTTGTAGGCTATAAGACTCAAGAGGTGCAGGTGAAGGGACAGAAACAGCTTCAGGTAGTTTTGTCTGAAGATGCCGAAATGCTGGATGAAGTGGTGGTGATAGGGTATGGCACCATGAAGAAAAGCGACCTTACAGGAGCAGTGTCCTCCATCGGTAACAAGGATATCAAGGATTCCCCCGTATCCAATTTGGGACAAGCCATCCAGGGAAAAATCTCAGGTGTGCAGATTGTAGATGCCGGTAAACCGGGAGACAATGTATCCATCAAGATTCGTGGTTTGGGTTCTATCAACAACTGCGACCCGCTGGTCGTGATTGACGGAGTGCCTACCGACTTGGGCTTGTCTTCCTTAAATATGGCCGATGTGGAACGTTTGGATGTATTGAAGGATGCTTCGGCCACAGCCATCTACGGTTCCCGGGGAGCTAATGGAGTTGTGATGATTACCACCAAACGCGGTACGGAAGGAAAAGGAAAACTTGCTGTATCTGCCAATTACTCTTTCCAAAATGCTACGAACGTACCTTCTTTATTGAACGCGGCGCAGTATGCCGAGTTGAGTAATGACATGATGGTGAACAGTGGACGCAATCCTAATCCGGAATGGGCCAATCCTTCTGAATTGGGTGCAGGTACCGACTGGATGGATGAATTGCTCCGTACGGGTGTGATGCAGAACTATACGGTAAGTTATTCCGGCGGTAACGAGAAATCCCATTATTATGTGTCCGGTGGTTTTCTGGATCAGTCCGGTATCGTGAAGAGTGTGAATTACCGTCGCTTCACATTCCAGTCCAACAGTGATGCGCAAGTCTTGAAATGGTTGAAGTTCTCCAATAACATTACGTTCAGTGCCGATACGAAGAAGTCGGGCAGCTATAATATAGGTGATGCGCTGAAAGCGCTCCCCATTTATCCGGTGAAGAATGAAGATGGCAGTTGGAGTGGCCCTGATGGTAACTCGGAATGGTATGGCAGCACGCGCAACCCCATTGGACCGACGGAACTGAACAAGAGTCAGACTGATGGATATAACTTCCTGGCCAACTTGACGGCAGAACTTACTTTTACCAAATGGCTTAAGTTTAAAAGTACTTTCGGCTATGATGCCAAATTCTGGTTCATAGACAACTTTACCCCCAAGTATAACTGGAAACCCACTCCCACAGAGGAGACTTCACGTTATAAGAGCGATAACAAGTCGTTCACTTATTTGTGGGACAACTATTTCCTATTCGACCATACTTTTGCAGAAAAACATCGTGTGGGATTGATGGCCGGTATGTCTGCCCAATGGAACACCAACGACTACCTGAATGCGCAGAAGAATGTGTTTATGTTCGACAATGTGCACGAAATGGATAATGGCGAGAAAATGTATGCCATCGGTGGAAACGAGACAGAGTGGGCATTGCTCTCTTACATGGCACGTGTCAACTACTCTTACGAAGACCGCTATTTGCTGACTGCAACCATTCGTCGTGACGGTTCCAGCCGTTTCGGTAAGAAACATCGCTGGGGTACTTTCCCTTCCGTATCTGTGGCATGGCGTGCCTCTCAGGAAAAGTGGTTTCCAAAAAACGACTATATCAATGACCTGAAAGTGCGTGCGGGATACGGTGTGACCGGTAGCCAGGCAAGTGTTGGAAACTACAGCTATCTGGCATCCTACAATACCAGTGTATATCCTTTCGGCATTTCGAGCGGCAATCAGACAGCGCTGGTTTCTTCTACTCTCGCCAACCCGTATATCCATTGGGAAGAGGTGGCACAAACCAACATCGGTTTTGATGCCTCACTGTTCAATTCACGCGTTATGTTCTCGTTCGATGCTTATCTGAAGGAGACGAGAGACATGCTGGTAAAGGCGTCTATCCCCATCACATCGGGATTTGAAGATACTACAACCACGTATACCAATGCCGGAAAAGTACGTAATCAAGGTATTGAAATGAGTCTGCATACCATCAATCTTACCGGTGAACTGGGATGGGAAACGAACGTGACCGCCACTTACAACAAGAATAAAATTAAGGATTTGAACAGCGACGTTCCTTATTACATTAACCAAATCAATAACTCCTATGTAACGATGCTGGCAAAGGACTATCCCATTAATGTCTTCTACGGCTATGTTACGGACGGAATCTTCCAGAACCAGTCTGAAGTGAATACACATGCCGTGCAGCCGGGAGCTGAGCCGGGTGATATCCGTTTCAGGGATTTGAACAACGATGGTGTCATCAATGATAGTGACCGTACCGTCATCGGTAACCCGAACCCAAGTTGGCTGTTCTCTATGAACAATAGCCTTTCCTATAAGGGTTTCGAACTTTCTGTTTTCTTACAAGGTATAGCCGGAAATAAGATATACAATGCCAACAATATCGACAATACCGGTATGGCAGCCGCCTATAACCAGACTACCGACGTACTGAAGCGTTGGCAAGGAGAGGGGACCAGCAATTCGATGCCGCGTGCCGTGTTCGGCGACCCCAATCAGAATACACGCGTGTCGGACCGCTTTGTGGAGAATGGTTCTTATCTGCGTTTGAAGAATATCACACTTTCATACACTTTCCCAAAGCAGTGGTTACAGAAAGCCCAGATTGAGAATGCACGCCTTTCCCTATCTTGTGAGAATGTGGCTACCATCACCGGATATTCCGGTTTCGACCCCGAAGTGGGTATTAACGGAATAGACCAGAACCGTTACCCCATTTCCCGTACGTTCAGCTTAGGATTAAACTTTAACTTTTAATGATTGACTCGGATATGAAAAAGATAACAAATTTACTATATATGCTGGCAGTATTGCTGCTGGCTTCCTGCAGCGACTTTCTGGACAAGTCTCCTAAAAATACGGTTGACCCGGAAACGACGGTGACCGATGATGTGGCCATTGCTCTGACCAATGCCTGCTATCGCACCCTTCAGTCTTCCAATATGTACAACCAGCGTATCTGGACACTGGATATTGTGGCGGGTAACAGTCTGGTGGGTGCCGGTGGCGGTACCGACGGCCTTGAAACGATACAAGCTTCTAACTTCATAACGCAGAGCGACAATGGCATGGCATTGTACATGTGGCGTTCTCCCTGGGTGGGGATAGGACAATGCAACATTGTGTTGAATAGTCTTCTGGAGGCTGAAGCCGTGTCAGAGAGAATCAAGAACCGCTGTCTGGGAGAGGCTTATTTTCTCCGTGCACATTATTACTATGTATTGGTACGTCTGTACGGTGGTGTTCCACTGCGTTTGGCTCCTTATAATCCGGGAGAACCGACAGACATTGCACGCGCTACAGTCGAAGAGACTTATGCCCAGATAATTTCCGATTGTAAGAATGCGGTTGACCTGCTTCCTGCCAAGTCTTCTTACGACGACGAGAACGTGGGACGTGCCTGCAAAGATGCAGCTTTGGCCATGTTGGCAGATATTTATCTGACGCTGGCTCCTAATCATACGGAATATTATCAAGAGGTGTCTGATTTGTGTGATGAGATAACAAATTTGGGGTATGACCTTTCTTCCTGCAAGTATGAGGACAATTTCGATGCATTGGTCAATAACGGGCCGGAATCTTTGTTCGAGGTCCAGTATTCGGGCAATACGGAATATGATTTTTGGGGAAACAATCCGCAGTCTTCCTGGCTTTCTACTTTCATGGGTCCCCGTAATTCGGACTTTGTTGCCGGCAGTTATGGCTGGAACCAGCCTACAGAAGAATTTGTGGGTCAATATGAGAGCGGTGACAAACGTAAGGATTTGACCGTGCTTTATGCCGGATGTCCGGATTTTGACGGTAAGGCTTACAAAAGCTCTTATTCCAATACGGGATACAATGTACGCAAGTTCCTGGTGTCGAAAACGGTTTCTCCGGAATACAATACCAATCCTGCCAACTTCGTGATTTATCGTTATGCGGACGTCCTGCTGAAGAAGGCCGAAGCTTTGAATGAAATGGGACGCTCTGACCAGGCTGCCGTGCCTTTGAATATTGTACGTAAGCGTGCCGGACTGCCGGAGGTTTCGGGCTTGTCACAGGAAACCATGCGTGAAAAGATTATCCATGAGCGCCGCATGGAACTAGCTTTCGAAGGGCATCGCTGGTTCGACATGATTCGTGTCAACAATGGAGAGTATGCCATTAAATTCCTGCAGTCCATTGGAAAGAGCAACGTGAACAAGAACCGCTTGCTGTTCCCTATTCCGCAGACGGAGATGGATGCTAATACCTTAATGGTGCAGAACCCGGGTTATTAATTAATTTAATCAGAAGAATATGAAGAAATATATTTCACACCTTGTATTTGCCTTACTGGGCTGTGCAGCCTTATCTGCTTGTGTAGATGATGATTACATGGAATTGGATAAAGGACAGAATGAACTTGTACTGACGGCCAGCAAGACGGAAGTTGTTTTGAATGAGCAGGCACATGCCGATGATGCCCTGGAGCTTTCCTGGACTACGGGAATCAATTATGGGACGGGTAATAAAATTTCCTATACGCTGGAATTGGCCAAGACCGGCAGTGATTTTGCAGATTCTTATGTAGCTGTGGAGAATGCCGTACAAGAATACTCATGGAAAAAGAGCGTAGAGGAATTGAATGACATCCTGCGCAACCATTTTGGGGCAACTGCCGGGGAGAACATTTCGTTGGAAGCGCGCTTGACAGCTACTGTAACGGAACGGGACGAAAAACAGGTGTCTACCACTGCTTTCAGTGTTACAGCCTATAAACCGCTCACATCCACCCTTTATCTGATAGGTAGTGCCACTCCGGGCGGCTGGAGTGCCGATGATGCGACAGAGATGACCCGCAAGGACAATGGTATCTTTACATGGACGGGCCGGCTTGTGGCCGGTGAATTTAAGTTCATCACGACCTTAGGCTCATTCCTGCCCTCTTACAACAAAGGAACAGATGGATTGCTGGTTCTTCGTAGCAGTGATGACCAGCCGGATGAACCTTTTGTTGTCGAAGAAGACCATAATTACATCGTCGAAGCCAATCTGTTTACCGGTGTTCTTACATTGACCCAGACAGAGACGTTGGCACCTGCCTACGACCAGCTTTATTTTGTGGGTAACGCTACGGATTGGGGATTCGTGAAGATGAAACAAGATGTGCTCGATCCATACTTGTTCCGCTTCGGCAAGTTCTTTGAAGTGGGCAAAGGAGGGGAATTCAAGTTCGGAACCTCCGATGGAAGTTGGGAGAACATGTATAAGGCCAAGAATGCCGATGCTGCTTATACCGATACAGAAGTGGTGTTTGTGAAAGGGTTCGACCCGGACAATAAATGGGTGCTGAAAGACGGGGAATGCGGCAAGGCCTACAAGATTTGCATGGATATCCGTAGTGGTAAGGAACGCATGATGATGAGCGAATTTACTCCGTATGAGATGATTTATATGGTAGGTGATGCTACGCCGGCCGGTTGGACGATTGGTGATGCTACGCCGATGCAGACAACGGATAATCCGTATGTGTTTACTTGGAAAGGTACGCTGAATGCCGGTGAGTTGAAATTTACTTGTGATAAGCAGGAAGATTGGAATGGAGCCTGGTTCATGCCGGCTGTAGCAGACAAACAGCCTGCAGGAGAAACAGAACCGATGCTTTTCCTTGATAAATCAGACGAAGCGTTCAAAGCGCAATATCTGGACGTGATGGTAGGCGGCATCGACCAGAAGTGGAAGATTACGACAGCAGGTTCCTATCTGATTACTTTGAATCAGCTGGAAGAGACAATTTCAATCGTGAAACAATAGGTATCTACAATAGATGAAGAAGATAGTTTATACAACAATGGTAGCCTTGCTGCTGGTTGCATGCAGCAAGGAGAGTGATGATACCGGTAGCGGTACCGGTGGAGGCGGAGAGAGTGGAGGGGTTACGGAAGTAACCCCAGTCACCTCGGACTTGACGGTCAATCTCACTACCGACAAGGCATGTTACCGGCCGGGCGAGAGTGTTTCTTTTACAGCTGACGCCCTTCCTGCCGGAGCTAAAATCCGCTACCGGACAATGGACAAGGTTGTATCGGAGCAGGCTGCTGTCGGTACTACTTGGACTTGGACTGCTCCGGCAACCGATTATACCGGTTATCTGGTGGATGTATACCGTACAAAAGAGAATGGAACAGAGGTTATTCTTGGTACTATTGCCGTAGATGTATCCAGTGACTGGACACGTTTTCCACGTTATGGTTTCGTTGCCACTTTTGATGCTTCGAAAAAGGTGGATGGAGTGATAGAGAAGGAGATGGCTTTCCTGAACCGTTGCCACATTAACGGGGTACAGTTTCAGGATTGGCACAACAAGCATCATTGGCCGTTGGGCGGTACGCGTGAGCATCTGGACGAGGTCTATAAGGACATTGCCAACCGGGAGGTCTATACCGAGGTAGTGAAGAAGTATATCTCTACACAACACAGCCTGGGCATGAAGTCCATGTTCTACAATCTATGTTTCGGAGCTTTGGACGATGCCGTTTCCGACGGAGTAAAGGAAGAATGGTACATATTCAAGAACACGAGACGCATGGATAAGGATTCGCATGACTTGCCCTCCAGTTGGAAAAGTAATATCTTCCTACTCAATCCCGCCAATACGGAATGGCAGGCATATATTGCCCAGAGAAACGATGATGTTTATGCCAATCTGGACTTTGACGGTTATCAGATAGACCAACTGGGAAACCGGGGTGACCGCTATGACTATGATGGCAATAAGGTAAATCTGCCTAAGGGATATGCCTCGTTCATCGAAGCCATGAAACAGAAGCATCCGGACAAGCGTTTGGTGATGAATGCCGTCTCCAGCTATGGAGCTTCCCAGATAGCTGCTACGGGTAAAGTGGATTTCCTTTATAATGAAGTATGGGGCGATGAGGCAGGCTTCAAGGATCTGCACACCATTATCAAAGCGAACGATCAGTATGGCAACCATGCCTTGAAAACGGTGTTTGCCGCATATATGAACTATGACAAGGCAGGTAGCAGTACCGGTGAGTTCAATACACCGGGTGTGCTGCTGACGGATGCTGTGATATTTGCTTTGGGAGGCTCTCATTTGGAATTGGGTGACCACATGCTATGCCGCGAGTACTTTCCAAGCACGGCTTTGCAGATGAACGATGTACTGAAAATAGCCATGATTCGTTATTATGACTTTATGACGGCTTATCAGAACCTGCTTCGTGATAAAGATACGGAGGCGGAGATTTCCGTTTCTCTGAACTGTACGGATGCTGCGCGGAATCTTTCTCTGAATGCATGGCCGCCGCAGAAGTCTGCCATCACTGTATATGCCAAGAATGTAAATGGCAGGCAAGTCATTCATCTGCTCAACTTCCTCAATGCGGATAACTTAAGCTGGAGGGATCTGAACGGAACAATGCCCGAACCGCGTCTGGTGTCCGACGTGCCGTTGAAGATGAATGTTTCCGGTAAAGTGAACAAGATATGGGTTGCATCGCCCGATTTCCATGCCGGTGCTTCGCAGGAACTGGCATTCGAACAGAAAGACGGCACGGTTACCTTTACCTTGCCCTTGCTGAAGTACTGGAGCATGCTTGTGATGGAATAAGAATATCCAATAAAGGAACAAACAGATTATAGTAATGAAGAAATATATATTTTTATTTTTTGCCGTCTGTGCATTTTCAGTATATGCGAATGCACAGAACCGCACCGGAGACTGCACTTCCTATACCAGTGACGACCGCAGTGTGACCTTCTATTTAAATGACAGTTCTGCCATACAATTACGTCTGTGTAGCCAGTCTACGGTACGTATATGGTTTTCTCCCGACGGTAGTTTCCAGCGGAGTAATCCTTCCTTTGCCGTCGTCAATGAGGACTTGGAGGATGTCGGTACCGTCCATGTGGACGAGCAGAATGCCTGCTACGAGATTTTTACCCCTAAACTCCGTATCCGGGTAAACAAGTCTCCGTTTAACTTACAGATATTCGACAAGTATCAGAAACTGCTGTTCAGTGATTATGCCGATAAGGGGCATATCAGTGACGGACAGCGCAAACTGGAATACAAGACCCTCCGTCGTGACGAACACTTCTTCGGTTTGGGAGAAAAGACCGGCAAGCTGGACCGTCGCGGCGAAGCCTACAAGATGTGGAACAGTGACAAGCCTTGTTATAGTGCCGTTGAGGACCCGCTCTACAAGAGTATTCCGTTCTTTATGAGCAGTTATCGTTATGGTATTTTCCTGGACAATACGTATAAAACCGAATTTAAGTTTGGTACGGAAAGCCGCGATTACTACAGTTTCGAGGCTCCTGGGGGAGAGATGATTTATTATTTCATCTTCGGGAAGGATTATAAGGAAATCATGAAGCAATATGTCGACCTGACGGGAAAACCCATAATGCCTCCTAAATGGGCATTGGGCTTTGCACAATGCCGGGGACTGCTGACGAGCGAGAAATTGTCTTATGAAATAGCTGAAGGCTATCGTAAGCGTGGAATTCCTTGTGATGTTATTTACCAGGACATAGGCTGGACACAGTATTTGCAGGATTTTGAGTGGCGGAAAGGGAACTACGAGAATCCGAAAAAGATGCTTGCAGACCTCAAGGATATGGGCTTCAAGGTGGTGGTTTCGCAAGATCCGGTCATTTCACAAGCCAATAAGCGGCAATGGGAGGAAGCTGATAGGTTAGGGTATCTGGTAAAGGACTCCACCAACGGCAGGAGTTATGACATGCCCTGGCCCTGGGGCGGTAATTGTGGCGTAGTGGACTTCACCCTTCCTGCTGTGGCAGACTGGTGGGGAGCTTATCAGCAGAAGCCCATTGATGATGGCATTGCCGGTTTCTGGACTGATATGGGTGAACCTGCCTGGAGCAATGAGGAGCAGACGGAACGCCTGGTGATGAAACACCATTTGGGCATGCATGATGAGATTCACAATGTTTATGGTCTTACGTGGGATAAGGTGGTGAAGGAGCAGTTTGAAAAACGGAATCCTAACCGTCGCGTATTTCAGATGACACGTGCCGCTTTTGCGGGCTTGCAACGCTATACTTTCGGCTGGACCGGTGACTGTGGAAACGGTGATGACGTGACGCAGGGTTGGGGACAGATGGCCAATCAGATTCCGGTACTGTTGTCTGCCGGTTTGGGAATTATTCCTTTTACTACTTGTGACATTACCGGTTATTGCGGAGATATAGAGGATTATCCTGCGATGGCTGAACTTTATACGCGGTGGATACAGATGGGCGCTTTCAATCCCCTGAGCCGCATTCATCATGAGGGCAACGTGGCTGTGGAGCCGTGGCTGTTCGGCGAAGAGGCCGAGAAGAATGCCAAGGCAGCCATCGAATTGAAGTATCGTCTTTTGCCTTATATCTATACGTATGCCCGCGAAGCACACGAAACGGGGTTGCCTCTCATGCGACCGATGTTTCTGGAATATCCGGCAGATATGGAAACGTTCTCTACGGATGCCCAGTTCATGTTTGGCAGCGAACTGCTGGTTGCTCCGGTGGTAAAGAAAGGAGCGCGAAACAAGAATGTGTATCTTCCTGAAGGAACTTGGATTGACTACAACAACAAACACACAGCATATAGCGGTGAGCAATGGATGACGGTGGATGCTCCCCTCAATACTATTCCTATGTTTGTAAAGCAGGGAAGTATCATACCTCAAATGCCGGTCATGAACTATACGGATGAGAAACCGGTCTATCCGGTTACGTTTGAGATATTTCCTGCTGCAGCGGGCAGTGAAACTACCTTCTCGCTTTATGAAGATGCAGGAACTGATTTAGGATATTTGCGTGGAGAGTTCATGCGCACTCCTATTACTTGCCAGACTACCGACAAAGGCTATACGCTGAAAGTAGGTACACGGACTGGTGAGAAATATAGCTTACCCGGCCAACGAAACCTGATGTTCTGCATCTATACGGAACAGATGCCGAAAACAGCTTTGCTGGACGGTCAGAAAATCAAGAAAACGAATGTCGGAAAGCTGGAAGAAAATCGGGAGACAGAGTTTACGATAACTGCCTGGTGTCCCGACAAGAAGCAGGGGACCTGCCTGCTGAGGTTGCCGGATGATGGAAAGGAACATATCATTGAGTTTATCTATTAACACAAAAAACATATCATTATTATGAAGAAATTTGTACTTAGCGCGGCTTTGTTTTTTTCTGCCCTGGCGGGGAATGCTGAAGGCATTTCATCCCCTTCGGGCATGGTGAAGCTGGATTTTGAACTGACAAAAGACGGGAGACCAGCCTATCAGGTGGATTATAAAGGGGCTCCTGTCATCAATCCCAGTACGTTGGGATTGGAACTGAAAGGAACTACCAGCCTGATGGATGGTTTCAAAGTAGTAAGGACTTCTACTTCCACTTTCGATGAAACCTGGCAACCGGTGTGGGGGGAGACAAAAGATATCCGCAACCACTACAACGAATTGCTGGTAGAACTTGAACAACCGTCTACCACTCGTTTTATGAATATCCGTTTTCGGGTATATGATGACGGCGTGGGATTCCGTTATGAGTTTCCGCAACAGAAGAATCTGGTTTATTTTGTGATAAAGGAAGAGCATTCCCGGTTTGCCATGACCGGCGACCATACTGCCTGGTGGATTCCGGGAGATTATGATACCCAGGAATATGATTACACGGAGTCCAAACTCTCTGAAATCCGTGGACTGCTGCAGGGAGCTGTGAGTGACAATGCGTCACAAACTGTCTTTTCGCCGACGGGTGTCCAGACTTCCATACAGCTTAAAACAGCTGATGGAGTATACCTTAACCTGCACGAGGCAGCCTTGGTAGACTACTCTTGCATGCATCTCAACCTGGATGACAAGAACCTCGTTTTTGAATCCTGGCTGACCCCGGATGCCCAAGGAAATAAAGGGTATATGCAGTCTCCCTGCCATACTCCCTGGCGTACGGTCATGGTCAGTGATGATGCCCGTGAGATACTGGCCTCCAATTTGATTCTCAATCTGAATGAGCCTTGCAAGTATGATGATACCTCCTGGATTAAGCCGGTGAAATATGTCGGCGTATGGTGGGAAATGATTGCAGGGGGAAAGCCCTGGGCATATACTTTTGACCTCCCTTCTGTGAAACTGGATGATACGGACTATTCCAAGGTGAAACCGAACGGCATTCATCCGGCCAACACGGCTAATGTGAAGAAGTACATAGACTTTGCTGCCGAACACGGTTTTGACCAGGTATTGGTGGAGGGTTGGAATACGGGTTGGGAAGACTGGTTCGGTAATTCCAAGGATTATGTTTTCGATTTCGTGACTCCTTATCCCGATTTTGACATCAAGTATCTGAATGAATATGCCCATTCCAAGGGCGTCCGTCTGATGATGCACCATGAAACATCGGCTTCCGTCCGTAACTATGAGCGGCACATGGAAGCTGCCTACCGTCTGATGAATAAATATGGATATAATTCGGTAAAGAGTGGCTACGTAGGCAATATGATTCCCCGTGGCGAGCATCACTATGGACAATGGATGAACAACCATTACCTATACGCCGTGACCGAAGCTGCCAAACACAAGATAATGGTCAATGCCCATGAAGCGGTACGTCCGACCGGTTTATGCCGTACCTATCCCAATCTGATAGGCAATGAATCTGCCCGAGGCACGGAGTACGAGGCTTTTGCTGGTAACAAGCCCTTCCACACAACGGTACTTCCGTTTACCCGTTTGCAGGGTGGTCCGATGGACTATACGCCCGGTATCTTTGAAATGGACATCAATAAGTTGAATCCGAACAGCCATACGCATGCCAATACTACCTTGACGCGTCAGCTGGCACTTTATGTCACTATGTACAGCCCTCTACAAATGGCTGCCGACCTTCCTGAGAATTATGAGCGTTTCATGGACGCTTTCCAGTTCATCAAAGATGTGGCTGTGGATTGGGACGACAGCCGCTATCTGGAAGCTGAGCCGGGACGTTACATCACTGTTGCCCGTAAGGCAAAAGGTACGAATGACTGGTTTATCGGTTGCACCAGCAGTGAGCACGGACATGCTTCAACTCTGAAACTGGACTTCCTGGATGCAGACAAGCAGTATATTGCAACCGTCTATGCCGATGCAAAAGATGCCGATTATAAAACAAATCCGCAAGCTTATGTTATCCGTAAAGGTATCGTTTCTCCCAAAACGGTCTTGAAACTGAAAGCTGCCTCCGGTGGTGGCTATGCCATCAGCATCATGGAGGTGAAAGATAAATCTGTATTGAAGGGACTGAAGAGGCTTTCCGGGAATATCTGATTTACGGGCATAAAAAAAGGAGTACCGCTGTACTCCAACCTTTGTTAACCTTAAATCTAA
>OGLQ01000465.1_pt1 | contig 31114 bp, 27 predicted proteins | sample 1572941 | NCBI WGS metagenome assembly OGLQ01 (sample SAMEA2581891, study PRJEB24529) | metagenome | biome: Human gut stool | place: China | collected 2011
ACTTCGATCTGTCCAAGAAGACAACCGAAGATGATTCTTCAGAATACTATACCGTGCAGGAAGCCATGAAGAAGTATAGCCTCACACGGGATTCAGTTTACGGCATTCTACAATTCCACGAAATAAAACGGGAGAAGAAAGGGCGCTTTGTGAGATTCCTGAAAGTGGAATTCGACCACATCATGGGAGCCCGTTAGTGGCTAAATGCGACCGACTGTAATTATCGGAAAATTATTTCCTGCTAATTATGGTCTGTATAAAAGCATTAAGGATTTTCGCAGCAAAAGTCAATTATAACTATTTAATATTCATCATTATGTCAGAATGCAAAACAGTTACATTGAGGACACGCCCTTTGAAGAAAGGTATGCTGTCGTTCTACCTTGATTATTATCCGGGCTACCGGGATCAGGAAACGATGAAGACCATCCGCCACGAAGGATTGAACATTTATATCTATGCCAATCCCAAGAACCAGCGTGAACGCGACTTCAATGCCGTCATGTCAGAGAAAGCAGAAGCTATCCGATGCAGACGGTTTGAAGCCATCGTAAATGAACGGTATGATTTCTTCGACAAGAAGAAATACAAGGCCGATTTTCTGGAATACTACCGTAAGCAACTTCCCAAGCACGACCAGAAATGGGGATTCGTCTATCAGCACTTTTACAACTTCGTCCACGGCAAATGCACTTTCGAGGAAATAGATGTGGACCTGTGCAACAAGTTCCGGGAATACCTGCTTAACGCCAGGCAACTCCGGCGTGACAGACCAATTTCAAAGAACTCCGCTTCCGGCTACTGGTCCACTTTCCGCGGATTCCTGAAGATTCTGTTTCGCAACAGGATGATAAAGACCAACGTCAATGACTTTCTGGAAAAAATCGAACCGGAAGATGTTGCCAAGGAGTATCTGAGTGTGGAAGAGCTGTATTGCCTTGCCGAAACCCCGTGCAAGATACCTGTTCTAAAGACTGCTTCCCTCTTTTCGTGTCTGACCAGTCTGCGACTTAGCGATGTTCTTTCCCTTTGCTGGGAAGAAATCGTCGACTTCGCTGCCGGAGGGAAATGTGTCCATACCATCACCCAAAAGACCAAGACGGAAGATATCATCCCGATAAGCGATGAAGCCCTGAAACTGATCGGGTATAGTCCCGAAAAAAAAGGTCTTGTGTTCAAAGGTCTGAAACGGAGCTGGACACAGCAGCCGATGAAGGAATGGATTCGTTCTGCCGGGATCATCAAAAACATCACATTCCATTCATACCGCAGGACATACGCGACCCTTCAGGCCGCAGCCGGTACTGATATCCGTACCATACAAAGCAACATGGCTCACAAAAGCATCACCACCACCCAACGCTACATGAAAGTTGTGGACAGTAACAAGCGTGAGGCGACCACCAGAATCACATTGACAAGAAAGGGCTGACCTGACTGATTCGTACCTGTGTTATCGGTTATAGTATGATTTTTCGCTGAAAATCATACTATAACCATATTTTTTCTTAATTCCCAGCTGTTTTTCCGTCATTATTTACAATGGTCTGAAACCGGACATCTATTTTTGTCCTATCATAATTCCAAACAATCACAGTTTATGGCAGATAACAACCGAATATCCATCAAAAAGACAAGCCGGGTCCTTGCGATTACATGTGTCGCCTATACAACAGTGGCAACAATATTGTACGACAATTATCGGATTGACCTAATTGCCTATTCCACTCCGGTCATATTAGGAACCGTAACTGCAATCATGTCATGCGCTGCACTGCAACGCATGTTTTGTTCACTATTCACCAAGAACTATCTTTCTTTTGGCTGCAAGGAGTTATCACCAATCGGAACTATACATTCCGAGACAAATCCTGATATCCAAGAAAAATTGCCCCCAACTGATAATTCAACCAGTGAAAAACAGGTCGAGAGTCCATATCTTAAGGAATATGAAGCCCGCATAGAAGAATTGCGGCGCAATGAAATGGAGAAGAAGACCGCTATTGTGCATGCGATACATGAATACACCACACACGAAATGTCACAGTTTTTATCCATAGACGATCTTGAAACTCTCCATGAGAACATAGAATCTCTGGCATACGGACAAGCGGAACTATATAAACCGGTTCGTTCCAAGCCCGATAATCAAATCAAGTCCCCTTCGCTAAGACATTATGCATGGAATATCGGGGAGAGACTTGATATCCCTTTAATCGACAGGGCAAAGTTCATAAAAACAATATTCCCGCATGAACTGGAAAATGCTACAATCGAATACCTTTGTAAAAATCTTCGCGACTCAGTTCCCGCCATAATTGCCATAGATGTCCCGGAGAACGGGGACTATCATTTCAGTTGCATGCAAACTTCAGCAGACAGCGATAATTAGTTTCTGCTGATTATAATCTGCATAATATCATTATGTTGGTTTGCAGCATGTTTAACATTTAAATATTAAAAACATGCCAAACGAGAAACTGACATTCAATGACCTGCCGGAAGTGGTAGGCAAACTTTGCGAAAGAATCGAGAGTCTCGAAAATGCGCTGAAGGACAATTTTGCCAAACAGGTTCCTGTCAAAGAAAACCTGCATGTCCCCATGACCGTCGAGGAAGTATGCAGTTACCTTGGAATATCCAAGTCATCCTTCTATTACAAGGCCAAACACGGAGGGATACCTGTCATCAAGCAGGGGAAGCATCTGTTCGTATATCGTGATGAGTTGGACAAATGGCTGGAGACCGGAAGAAAAAGCCAGGTACCTCTGAATTTCGAAGAGGAACACGAGCAGATGCTTGCTGCGACAAGACATAAGGCCAAACATAGAGAATTGTAAGAATATGGAAAAGACGAGCTGCAATATTCCTACTCCGGAGGAATTGAGAAACTACATAAATGAATCGGTCATAAGTGTGACCGGGACATACGAACAGTCCGCTTCCGTGCTTATGGTGGATGATTCCACAATCGGGACTCTGGGAAACTTCAGTGCATCCATTGGAAAGGCCAAAAGCAAGAAGACCTTCAATGTCTCCGCCATCGCTGCGGCCGCCCTGAAGAATGGCACAGTGCTGCATTACCGTGCCTGCTTCCCGGATGGAAAAAGGAAGATTCTCTATGTTGACACGGAACAGGGCAAGAACCATTGCCAGAAAGTTCTGGACAGAATCCTAAGACTGGCAGGTCTGCCGAAAGATTGTGATGCAGACAATCTGACGATGCTAGCACTCCGGAAATATTCGCCCGAAGTGCGACTGGCAATAACGGAGGAGGCAATCGGCATGATACCTGATTTAGGTCTGGTCATCATAGATGGCATCCGGGACTTCATCCATGATATCAATTCTCCCAGTGAATCCACCGATGTGATATCCAAATTCATGCAATGGACCGATGACAGGCAGATACACATCCATACCGTCCTGCATCAGAACAAGAATGACGAACACGCACGCGGTCATGTCGGCACGGAACTGAACAACAAGGCGGAAACCATCATGCAGATAGAGCCTGACAAAGATGACAAGTCCATAAGCATAGTGGAAGCCATACACAGCCGTGACCGTGAGTTTGAACCGTTTGCCTTCCGGGTAAACGATGATTCCCTGCCCGAATTAGAGGAGTCATATCAGCCCCAGAAAAGACAGCCAGGACGCCCTCCCAAGGAACCGTTCGACCCGTACAAGGAGATACCTGAGGATTCGCACCGTTCCGCTTTGAACACCGCTTTTGAGGACGGAAACATCAGCGGCTATAACGGCTACCTTGAAAGGCTGAAAGAAGGCTACGGACGGCTGGGGATAAAACTGGGGTACAACAAGACGGTGGAATTGGCAAAGTTCCTATGTAACAAGCGGATGGTCGTAAAAGAAGGAAAAGAATACAAATACAACCGAGATTTCCATTATTGAACCCCTATACCATCAAATCCCGGTGTGACATTTTTCTGTGACATTTCCCGGCTTTACTTTAATGCCGGGGTGTAGATATGGGAATAAAGCAAAGCTATGGCAGGTTTCACCATGTAGGTGCAATCTGCCATGCTTCCTTTTGTATGTACACTGGAAACCGGACATTCTCTGCATTATTTGAAGTGAGGTTACCATCCATGCCGGGCTTGCCCATCTGCCAGTAGTAAACCCTATGGGGGAGCCTAATACCCCACTCTTCTTTCGGCGGTGGGATGCGTGCCACTCAAAACAGCAAGCTGGGCACGGGAAAATCACTGTCGGATTTGGACAGAACACGAAAGTTTTATCTCTTTCAATAGGCGAATTAGATCGATTTCATGTTCATAGTTTGGGTAAAAAAGAGGATAGCTTTAAAAGTTATAATTTAAATATTGTACTTTTGCACAATGCTTCAGGAGAACTTCAAGTTTTACAAGCCCTGCAAGGAGTTACAACCTTACGTCAGGTATTATTGAGTATTCAAAAGCAATCAACCGCTGAATACCCTTACTTTTCCTATTGGTTGTCCTCAAATCATTTTCCATAAACAAACACCGCTCTATATCCCGGAATTGGGAACCGCTCAGTCGGAATTTACCATTAGCGGACAGGTAAACTATCCTTCCCATTTATATACGGATGGAAATGTGGAAATGATTGTGGTTGTGTTCCAGCCATACGCCCTCAAAGCCTTCTTGAACTTGCCCATATCCTTATTGCACAATCAAGAGGTCTCCGGTTATGACCTTGAAAACAAGCATTTGAAACAACTGGCTGCACAAATCTTAGACTGCGAAAACACAAGTTTATGTATCACCTAATAGAGCAATGGTTATTATCACAAATAGCAGATACATTGACTTCAAAAACAGCATACACCATCCAAAGAATAGCCTCCGTTATAAAACAACTGTTCGTAATGCCAGCAACTTCTGTCACGGAATTGGCTTCCATTGCCTGTTTTGAACGTCTGTTTAATGAACTGATAGGTGCAAATCCCAAAGAATACGCAAGAATAGTCCGTTTCCAAAAATCATTGAAACTGTTGCAGCATGACTTTGAAAATATAAATCTGGCTCAGTTGGCATATCAGTGTGGATACGCCGACCAGTCGCATTTTATCCGAGAGTTTAAACAATTCAGCGGCTATACGCCATTGGCTTTGTTAAACGTATGCGAACCATATTCTGATTTATTCAACAACCCAGCATAATGTCCCTTTTATTCTATCAATCGTTTAAAAGCCGACTTACCTTTGCGCTTATTTAACTTAAAATAAACGATAGGATGAAAGAAGTAAATCCAAAAGAAACAACCCGTGCCTACGCATTTGAAATGTGGATGAATGCACCCATGCCCATGCTTACCTTTTTCAAGACGGTAGATGTAACCCGCCTTGTCCGCATCAACAAACGGACGGGGTTAAAGTTTAATATGCTGATGTGCTGGTGTGTCGGAAAAGCGGCAAGCAACATCAAAGAATTCTATATGCTTCCCGTAGGGCGGAAGCTGATGCAATACGACAATCTTGCCGTTTGTACCATTGTAGCCAATCGGAAAGGAGAAGTCAGTTCCTGCGATGTCCCTTTCTCCGATAATTTACAGCAGTTCAATGCCGATTATTTAAGATTGACGAAGCAAATTGCCGAAAGCTGCCGAAATCATGACCTGACGGATAGCATGGTGATTGGCACGTCTGCCCTTGCACAATATAAGATAGACGGGGCGGTTGGCATGTATAGCGGCATATTTAATAATCCGTTTCTGATTTGGGGCAAATACAAAAAGCGTTGGTGGAAGCGGACACTGACTGTTTCTTTCCAGTTTCACCATACTCAAATGGATGGTGCGCACGCTTCTCGCTTTTTGGAAAACCTGCAAAAAAGAATCAAAGGGTTAAGTGTGTGATTTAGCAAAAACGTTATCTTTGTATTAATTTATCAGTAGATCCAAAAATAAAAAAAGAACATATCTTAGTTGGTTTCTTATGGCTGCTGATTCTTTCGGCTACACTGTTGTCCCCAATTATAATAAAACACGTGCATAATACGATCAAATAATATGGAATTATCAGATTGGTTCAAAGGTTTTGAGAAAGGAATTGCCAAGCTTACAGCGGGACAAAGAGAGCAATTCTTTTCTGAGTGTGGAAAAAACTGTGTTCAATGTGGAACTCTTCAGGTTTATAAGGACTTGTATGAACGGGCAAATGGAGACATCGACAGCTTTTTCTCTAAAGCCAATGAATTGCCGGGTGTAAGATGCGAAACAATAAATAAAGGTTCCGTGTATGATTTATATTTCATGGAATGCACCTGCGGACTTCATAAACAAGGCTATGTTTCGACCCCTCTGCTCTGTGAATGCTCTAAGCAGAGTATCCTTTATGTCTTGCAGTCGTTATGGAAAGACAGGACATTCCAAGTAACCATTTGTGAATCCATTCTACGAGGAAGCCTGCATTGCAGGATGCGAATTGAAGCAAAAATATATGGGAACTTGGAGGTATAATCAAAGAACAAATGCTATCTTTGCGGAACTAACAGAAAAAATAGAGTTGTTCAACCTATATGAAATGGCAAGTGTGCATATAGCTGCGCTGAACGGATAGCATTTTAATCAAGCTATTCAGCAACGGACAGGCTTATAACAGGTTTGTCCTTTTTTGTTTTGCCATTATCCCCAATTTATAATTAAGTGATGTGTCATGCCACCTTGTGTAGCAGAACTTGTTGCATCCTATCAAGTTGAACAATGAACTATACATATAAGCATATCTGGCTCATCAACTTTCCCGTAATGATGAGCATCCTTATCGAACAACTTATCAATATCACCGATGCTATTTTCTTGGGGCATGTGGGAGAAATAGAATTGGGCGCATCCGCCCTTGCCGGGATTTGGTATCTGGCTATCTATATGCTCGGCTTCGGTTTCAGTCTGGGCTTGCAGGTCGTTGTCGCACGGCGCAATGGTGAACAACATTATACCGAAACAGGGAAGACGTTCTTTCAAGGATTGTTTTTCCTGTCGGGACTTGCTGTCTTTTTGTGTCTGTTCTCCAAGCTGTTTTCCCCAATTATCCTAAGTCGGCTGATTACTTCTAAGGAGGTCTATCATGCCGTGATTGATTATTTGGACGAGCGAATCTGGGGACTGCTGTTTTCCTTCCCGTTCCTTGCCTTACGCTCGTTCCTGGTCGGCATTACCCGCACAAAAGCCTTGAATATGGCGGCTCTGACAGCTGTGTTGGTGAACATTCCGGGCAACTGGCTGTTCATATTCCATTGGAACATGGGGATAACAGGCGCAGCCATCGCGTCGTCTTTTGCCGAAGCGTGTTCATTGGCTGTGCTAACAATTCATGTTTTACGGAAAATGGATAGACGGCTTTATGGTTTGTATTGGAATTTTAATAAAGGTTTATTACATCATGTTTGTCGTGTGTCTGTATGGAGCATGTTCCATTCGTTTATCGGGGTGGCATCGTGGCTTGCTTTCTTTGTAGCTATCGAGCATTTGGGAGAAATGGAACTGGCAGCCACCAATATCATACGCAGTGTCTCGACACTGTTCTTTGTCATTGTCAATTCGTTTGCGGCCACTACCGGCTCGTTGGTCAGCAATTTGTTGGGAGCTGGCCAAAAAGAGCAGGTAGTTCCGCTGTGTAACCGGGTTGTCCGTTTGGGATATGCCATCGGTTTTCCGCTGGTCATCCTTGTCGTGGCTTTCTATCGTCCGATTATCAGCATCTATACGGAAAGCCCGGTTCTGATGCAGATTGCCCATTTGCCGTTTGTGGTCATGTTGCTGAACTATGTCTTTGCCTTGCCCGGCTATGTTTATATGAATGCCGTTACAGGTACGGGGGCGACACGCATGACATTTATTTTCCAGTTGATAACCATCGTGGCCTATCAGATTTATTTGTGGAACATAAGTCGTTTCAGTACGTCATTGTCCGTTTATTGGACGGCAGAATATCTGTATGTGATATTACCCGGCCTGTTGTCTGTCATTTATCTTAAATATAAACACTATTAAAAACTAAATGTCATGATGAAAAAGATATATCCACGTACTGGCAACGCGCAGACCGTGTACCTAAATGCTGTCGTGAAAGACCCGTCTATCGAGGTGGGAGACTATACCATCTATAATGATTTTGTATCCGACCCGTTGCTTTTCGAGCGGAACAATGTGCTATACCATTATCCCATCAATCACGAACGGCTAATAATCGGCAAGTTCTGCTCCATTACCTGCGGTGCGAAAATTCTGTTCAACTGTGCAAACCATACCTTGAAATCCTTATCTACCTACACTTTTCCACTCTTTTATGAGGATTGAGACTTGGAGAAATCGGATGTGGCAACGGCTTGGGACAACAAAGGTGACATTGTGATAGGCAACGATGTGTGGATAGGTTACGAAGCGGTGGTTATGGCAGGTGTTCACATCGGAAACGGGGCAATCATAGCAGCCCATGCCGTTGTCACGAAAAACGTGCCGCCCTATACGATAGTCGGCGGTGTTCCTGCCCGACCGATAAGGAAGCGTTTCGATGAAGACACGGTTCGGAAACTCGAAACCCTAAAATGGTGGGATTGGCCTGCAAAAAAGATTCGCCGATGCTTGCCTTATATCGTGAATGGTGACATCGACAATCTACTTGATTACAAGGAATAAATAACCAACTTTAATACCTAAAGAGAGTATTCCACGAATTACTCTCTTTTAGGCATCAGATTCCTATTCCAATTAGTATTTTAGCTTTCCTCAAAAGTAACATTAATAATTACGAACTCCAATTATAAGAAAAGTAGCATTAGTTCTCAATACTAATAATTATATTCATTAGAGTTTATACAGAATAAAGAACAGGGTTATTGATAATCAATAGCCTAAAACCTTATTCGATATAATGTCTATTCTTAATCCTCTTAATTATGTAAATCTATAAAGTTACATCTCCTCGTTTCTCTGCTTCTTTTATTGCTACAATATGATCGAATAAGGTGCTAAACTTCTCATAAAACTTTTCATCAATTTTCCCTTTTTTACAATCTTCCTCCAATTTACATTTGAGACCATCTTTACTCTTTATTGTATCAAGAGAGGTAAATGACAAAATATATTTACGAAATAATTGACATGTAAAATAGTCCTCAACATTAAAGTTCTCGATATTTTTTCTACGCGCATATGGAGGATAAAATGAGAACCACGTACGCTGATTCTTGCGAGCCTTACCAAAATTCTTAATATCCCATTTTATTTTTTTACCTAATGTACATGGAATAACTTGGTTCATACTTTTTACACCTGCATCATCTCCATCAAATAAGGCAACAACTGTTTGTCCTTCTTTTGGAGTAAATTTTTGTGCAAATGCTTTCACATTGGATGCTCCTCCACAAGGAATAAATTCAAATGACAAGCTTGTATATCTCCCATTTTTTTTGAAATACTTGAGTGCCGCAGATATAAATGTTTCATCGGTTGGACCTTCTACTATTAATATATCATCATGAGATGCAAGGAAAAGATTTTGTTTTTGAGAAGTCCAAATGCCACTAGTTAATCTTTCAACTAGGTTAACAATGTCTTTGTCAATAACCTTCGCCTTACCATTTTCATCCTTATCAAGCATAACGATTGCGCCTTTAGTTTTCTCTTCAAAAGAAGCGGTCAAGGTTGGCGAGTGTGATGTTATTATATTACTACGATGACTCATATGATCAAACATTTCTCTCAGTTCACTCTTCCTTGATATATGTATATGACTGTCAGGCTCATCCATTAACACCAATGTTTGTTCATCTGATATAGCCTCTAAGATGAATAGTATAACCATCATCTTCTTTTCGCCCTCACTTAAAAATGCAGACTCAATTCCGCCGTTAAATGAGATATTCAAAGTATCTATAACTTGGCTAGCGCCCATATACTTATTAAATAGCAGACGAGCGTCATCATCATTAGGATTGAATTTGGAAATATCATTAGATGATATGCTCGGGCTATCTCCAAATAAAGCACGAAGTTGACGGATGAATAATGTTATTTGATTCTCCCTTCGCCATTTACTTAGCTTTGCTGTATTGAAAATCAAATCAATGGAATCCAAATTACCTGAAGCTATTCCCAATTTTTCTTGAAGAAACTCATCAAATGCAATATTAACATCTCGTGTTGCAAGCATACATAATAATATGTATTTCCACATAGTTCTATCAATGTATATCATAGATAAAACATTGGGAGCTTCAGCTGTACGCACACTTTCTAAATATTCTTCATTCGCTTTTTTATAGTAGTTATCCCACATTCGAGTGTCTTCACCGCTGTAGTTACATACTATTCGATTGGGATAATTCATATCCGCATCAGTAACTACAACATCATTTTTTTTGTATTCGGTAGTAGATGTAGCTTTATCATGCTTTACCCGATATGTAATATCGTTGATTTCGTAACGTAATACAAAGCTGAATATGAAATCAGTTGAATGACTTAATAATGTTGAAAAAACACTACTTAATGCTTCTAATATATTCGTTTTACCAGTACCATTGTTGCCTATAATCACATATGTATCATTGGTCGAATCAAAACGTAAATTTAAGCCTTCAAGGTTTCTAAACTCAGAAGTAATTTTCAGTGCTAGTAGTTTCATATTATGAGAAAATCTTGTTGTTGAAGTATTCTATACTTTTTTGCATCTGTTCTTCCAAAGATTTTTGAGTTTCTCTTATCTCTAAAATCTTTGCTAAGAGGTTACGTTGCTCATCAATTGATGGTAAAGCTATTAACGTGTTTTCAAATACCTTCTGAGACAATCTTCTTCTTCCTGTAGTTCCACTACTTGAAATAGAGAACTGATTCAAAATAGCATCATTAGTTAATACTAACTCTAAATATTCAGGAAGTATTTGTGTCGTATCAATATCATATACCAAAAAATCCGGAGTAACAATAGCCCCTTCGAGAGATGAGTCCACAATACCAAAAGCCGCACTTTTGCCATCTATCTTTGAAATAATAAATTGGCCACCTTTTACTCTAGTTTGACGTTTGGTACCAATTTGAGCACCTATAACGGTATCACGTTCCTGAATGCCCTTATTGAATAGTTTTACTGTTAATCGAGTGTATTCAATATTAGGTTCAACACAAATAACATCTTTACTTAATGACACGACATCTCCAATCCTTACTTTTTTATATAAAGGATTATAGTTAACACTAGTTGTGTCAAAAATAGACTTAACACTCCAGCTAGATAAATCTGAACGATTTACTATTTTTGTATATATCATATTTGGCTGAACTTCTCCACTTAACCAAGAAGCAACTTCTTTAGCCGCTATCGGCAATTCTTCGTTGTTTGAAGGTAATCCTGTAGAAGAAATTCCGGCATCATTTACTTTTGTAACAGATAACAAATAATCCTTTTCTGGTATCTCGCCATCCATGAACTTCTCAATAAAGACAAGACTTGGTTTTATATTTGCACCAGATGACAAAAACACATCGGCCGGGATTGATGTAATGTTGAGTATTTTAGCACGTGATTCTATAAACTTACGAACACGGTCTAATGCAGGATTATCCAACACTCCTTCAGGTAACACAATACCTGCGCGTTTCCCCGGCTTTAGCAAATTTATACAACGTTCAATGAATAAGATTTCTGTGCTATTGTTGTTTATTTGATATAGTTCTAATATACGCTTTCCGATTTTCTTGTCTTTTCCTATTTCTTGTGCATACTCTTTAATAGGAGTGTATACTTTACTAATGTATTCACTACCAAATAACTCCTCACATAAAGCTCTTTCCCTATCAGTAGGGATGTCAGAACTGGTAATACGCATGTCTTTTTCTACATGAGCTCCGAAGGGTGGGTTTATAAGAATCACGTCAAAGTTATTGTCATAAACACCTCCTACATTAATAAGACCATCGTGTAGATAGACTCCCACATGCCCATCACCATGCATAATCATATTCATTTTTGAAGTACGGGCCATACGAGCATTGGCATCCACTCCAAAGAAATAATCATGACAAAGTTTGTGATAACGACTGCCTTCTTTTGTCTTATCACACTCTCTTAGTAAAGTGTTAATTTTATATTGTTTTTCAGTATCGGAAAGACTCTGATTATCCATCAAAATAGTAATCTGTTTATGGATGTCTTGATCTATCTGATTCTGTACATGTTCAAATGCTTTTATAAGGAATCCGCCACTTCCACAGCATGGGTCACATACTTTATCGCCTTCCTTTACATTAAGTACTTCGACCATATAATTTACTATGGTCCTAGGAGTGAAAAACTGTCCTAACTCTCCTCTGAATGTTTTACCTAAGAATAGTTCGAATGCAATTCCCTTTATGTCGTCAGAGGTGTCATATAACTCAACACTACTTAATTCCTCCAAGATAAGCAAGAAACTTTCTCTACGAATTCTTATTTTATCTTCTGAATCAAAAAGGCCGTCTGTCGAATATGCTTTCTTAACTTCATTAAACAAATGTTGGATGTAATCAACTTCACCATTGTAATATAGCTCATCTTTTATAAACTTATCTTTACTATAAACAAGTTCCTCCTTTGCGTCACGTTCATATAGCATTTTTATGAATAAGATTTTACTTATCTCATCAAATGCAGCTTCTGGAGAAAGCTTATCAACATTACGTATGATGTTATGACAGCGAGTTAAGCTTTTCAAAAATTTGTCTTTTGAATACCCTCGTACCTTATTAACGAATGACGTAAGATTCTGGTCAGAAACAATATCTAAGGCCGTAGGAAAGTCGCTAATACGCTCTATTTTTAGAGGCCTAGCATTTCTGTCAATATAAAAAACTTTTGTTTCCTTAAGATTATGAGCAACATAAAATGCCATATCATTAAGAACAGCCTGCTTATATTGCTCAAAATAATCTTCTGCCTTAATTTTTATATGCTCGGTCTTACATGTAACAAGAACATAAATATCAGGGGCTAGTCCAGATTTCTTGTCGTCTGGACTACGCCATATTGCGATATCTGCAACCGATGTTGGAGATACCTTTACATCAAATTCCATCTGCTCTGGCTGATATCCATAAGAATCTACCAAACGTTGAAAGAAAGTTTCTGCCAACTCCTTCTTGCTATGATTAATATCTGTTATCATTAAATACAATAATCGTTATATTTACAGGGCGTTAACTTTATAGCACAACATACCCAATTAACAGCAAAAATACGAAAACTTTGCGGTATATGCAACCTGAAAAGTTTATTTCTTTATCCCACTCTCCATATGACTATTTATCGATGCAACATTTGTCAACTAGAACAAAGCAAAGAAGATGGCACATTACGAATCAATATACCTACACAACACTATTAACCTACAAAGCACTGAAAGATAAGAATATATTTGTAGCAAAAGAATCTAATGAAAAGTGATGTAAAATTGGATTTATTTGCTAATTTTGCATTGCTTTTGAGACAATTAAACATTAATAATGCAAAGAAACAGAATGAACATATTATATCAATAACAACCACAATTCAGAGCAATACACGCACTGAATCTGTGTCGTGTGTTCATGTTTCACGCATTGAACCTCTCGCATAGTAAAAATTTCCAACAAACATAACAAGTACACTATTGTACTTTGAATGAAAATATAAGCTGAATAGTTGGAGAGTCTTTACGAACTTTCCAACTATTTTGCTTTATGCCCATTGTGACAGTCGCCTTTATGATGCTCTTCTGGCATTTCCGTCTGATGGGCGATTGATAACCAAATTATTAACGTGCAGTGATGTACATAAATTGAGAAAAAAATGAACTATAAATTTGATGGCAGCAATGTGTTCTTTATATCTGACACCCATTTTTATCATGGGAATATCATTCGCTTCTGCAACAGACCATTCAAAAGTGTGGAAATGATGAATGAAACTATCATATCCAACTGGAATAATACAGTCGGGCAAGACGGTATCGTTTTTCATTTAGGCGATTTTTGTCTTGGCGGTTCAGTTGAATGGAATAAAAACACTTGACAGGTTGAACGGCAAGATATATCTGATTATGGGCAATCACGATTTGAAAAATATACGTCAAGGCTATATTAACAGATTTGAGCATGTGGCAATGCAGATGCATATAGAAGTAGGTAAACAGAAGATATATTTGAACCATTACCCTTTTCTATGCTTTGACGGCGGATATAAAGATGTGTGGCAACTGTTCGGGCACGTTCACACAAGGCAAAACAACACAGGAATTGATGCTGCCCGGCTTCAGTATCTATATCCAACACAGTACGATGTCGGGGTTGACAACAATAACTTCACGCCGATATCATTTGAACAAGTCAAGAGAATAATAACTAAGCAAATTGAGAAAGGAGGACAATAAAATGAAGATACAATATATGAGCGACCTGCATATGGAATTTTGTGATAATAGCAGGTGGCTGAAACATAATGAATTGCCGGTAACAGGCGATGTTCTGGTACTTGCCAGAGATATATTCTATCTGAAAAACAAGATTGCACCTCTAAGTAATTTCTGGAAATGGGCTTCAGAGAATTATCGTCAGGTGCTCATGTGCCCGGGAACCATGAGTATTACAATTATTGCGATGTAATAGATTGCAATGGGATTGGATGTTCAAGAACAATATAGGATACTATCAAAATCTGGTAGTGAGGATTGATGACACCGACTTTATCATAAGTACTTTATGGTTTCAAATTACTCCTTCCGACGAATATTTTGTGTGGAAGGGTATGAATGATTTCAGATAGATAATGTATAATGGTAAATTGCTCCAGACAGAGGAGTTTAACCAGATGCATAACTTCTGTTTGAATTTCATCAAGCAAAGTCTGACGGAGAGTACCGCCAAGCACATTGTAGTGGTAACACATCATCTTCCCACATTGGAGGTTGTTGCCCCTCACCATAAGGGTTCAGCACTGAATAGTACATTTGCCACCGATTTGAGCAAACTCATAGCAGACATTCGCATTGATGCCTGGATTTATGGACATTCACACACAAATATTAATGCTGAAATTAATGGGACAAAAGTCGTATGCAATCAGATGGGGTATGTATTTGATAACGAACATATCAGCAATGGCTTTGATCCGAGCAATTGCCTAAATTTGTGACAAGTAGATTCACCTATCACGCTCTAAGGTTTCAATATATCATATAGTTAATGGGGAAACACCTATTTCTATATTATATGATATGTTGGGGCTTAATATTTTCAGTTAGTCACACAAAAAATCTTGCTTGTCAAAGGAAAGTTACCTTTACTTTATCCCCGTACTCATATATACGCCTAATAAAGTAAAGCCAGAACAGAGGGAAGAAAAGAGATGGCTTCGCCAGACAAACCAACCGATTTATCAAAATCCATACATGATATAATCTATTTTTCTTTTGGCTGCAAAATATTCGCGACTACCTCTTGTTTTTAGTTGACTTCAGTTGGTGAAAATCCCACTTATTTTCGTACCTTCGCAGCGGATAGAAAACAGGTGGACTTCGGACGGGAAAAGGGAGTTTTCCCGTTGGTTCTGATTCAAGTGAAAAGTGCAGCAAAACAGACGGTTTTTGGTCTGAAAAACAAGCGAAAAAAGACTTTTCTACCGTTTAAACCGTAATTCTTTCATATTCAAGCTATTCGGTATACTGCATCGGCAAATAAAATACAGAAGAAATCTATTAATTATAATATAAACTTCTCCACATCACATCTAAAACTATTTAAGATTTCCTTTTTTATTATTTCAATAGTTTTTCTAACTTTGTCATTATTGAACCCAAAAGGATAAAGTATGCAAAGCAAAGAATCTGACATAAACGAGATCATGGAACAAATCGTTCAATTCTCAGAAGATAGAGATTGGGATCAGTTCCATAATGGCAAAGATTTAGCTCTTGCTCTTTCTATTGAAGCCTCTGAGCTAAACGAAGCATTTTTATGGAAAAGCGCAGAAGATGTTAAAATAGATAAAATAAAAGAGGAACTAGCAGACATCATTAACTATGCTTTCTTAATTGCTTATAAATATAATTTAGACATTAAAGACATCGTCTTAACTAAACTAAAAAGAAACGCAGAAAAGTATCCTATAGACAAAGCAAAAGGCTGTGCAAAGAAATATAGCGAATTATGATTAGAAATTATCACACAACAATAACAGATTACATTTTTAATAAAAAGACTTTTTCCGAATTGAAAGAATCAACATTCGGAGACAAATGGCCTGTTGTATATATAATAGAAGATAAAGGAAAAAGGTTGGCATATATTGGAGAAACAACTAATATATGTAATCGCATAAATCAGCATTGGAATAATCCAAAACGAAAAAAACTTAAAAGCATTCATATTATCCACAATCCTGCTTTTAATAAATCCGTAATTTTAGATCTTGAAGCTTTTCTTATCAAATATATTGCCTCTGATGGTAAATATCAGTTACAAAATGGAAATGGAGGTCAACATTTTCACCATTACTATCAACGAGAGGAATACCAAAAAGAATTCAAGTACATTTGGCAAATTTTAAAAAAACACAATATAGTTACTCAAGATATTAGAATCATTGAAAATAGTGATTTGTTTAAATATTCTCCATATAAGATTTTGAATTTGGACCAATTTAATGTTGCTGTGCAAATTCTTACCGATCTGAAATATGATTTAGGGAATAATAATCAATCCCGTTCTTTTATAATTGATGGAGGGGCAGGTACCGGAAAGTCCATTTTAGGTATCTTTTTATTAAAACTTTTAGTAGATGCTCAAAATGAGACTAATTGGGCTATAGAGGAAAATAATTTGGAAGAAGACCTTAACTTAATCGCAAATGGGCTCAATTATAATTTAAAAATGGGATATGTTGTCCCTATGCAAAATTTTCGTAAGACATTAAAAAAGGTATTCAAAGGTATTAAAGGATTAAGTCCCAATATGGTTCTTAGTCCCGCAGATGTCGCTAATTCACAAGACAAATATGATATTCTGATTATTGATGAATCTCATAGATTAAGACAACGATATGGTTTAGCTAGCCCCGGAGACTATAAAGCTTTTGATCATAAGAATGAGATTTTAGGATTAGGGAAGAAAGGGACGGAGCTTGATTGGATCTTAAAAAAGAGCAAATATCAATTTTTCTTCTATGATTCAGGACAATCCATCAAACCAACAGATGTTGATCCTGAAAGATTTTTTCTTCTACTTCAAAATAAACATAATTACAAGTATAAACTGACTTCTCAACTTCGTTGTAAAGGAGGAAATGATTATATTCAATATATCCAGAATATTTTAAATTGCAAACAAAAGTTAAAAATTACTTTTAAAGAATATGATCTGAAATTATATGAAGATGTTGACGACATGATATCTGAGATAAAAAAGAAAAATAAGGAAGTCGGACTTTGCAGAAATATAGCAGGATATGCTTGGGATTGGAAAACAAAAGGAAAATCATTAAGCTCAATAATAAAAGAGAATCTATTTGACATAGAGATTAATGGTTATAAATATATATGGAACAGAACAGATACAGATTGGATCAATTCCCCAAACTCAATCAATGAAATTGGCTGTATCCATACAACTCAAGGATTCGATCTTAATTATGCAGGTATTATTCTAGGACCAGAAATTGATTATGATAATGAAAAGAATCGTATTTTTATTTATAAAAAGAGATATAAAGACAACAAGGGAAAAATGGGAATAGAGAATGATTCCATTCTACTTGCTTACATAAAGAACATCTATACAACTATCTTAGAAAGAGGTCTGGAAGGTACATATATTTACGTATGTAATGACTCCTTAAGGAATTATTTAAAACAGTTTTTTCCTGTTATTAAGCATAATACAGAGAAGCTATTATTTACAGAAAAAGTTAAAACAATCGAGATCTGTGAAGATATTATACCAGAAGACCAATTTTCCGAATATCTTCCATTATATACAATTCAAGCAGCATGTGGCTATTTTGGAGAGGGTGATGAAGTAAATAAATTAGGATGGATAAAAGTATCAAATCTGGGAAAATTAGACAAAAATATGTTTGTTGTACAAGCCAAAGGTAATTCAATGGAACCAACAATTCATGATGGAGATTATTGCGTGTTCAGAGCAAACCCTGTTGGTAGTAGACAAGGAAAAATAGTTTTAACCCAGCACATAAACTTCTATGATGGCGATAACGTAGGTAATTATTCTATTAAAACTTATACCAGCCTAAAGAAATATTCTGAAACTGGAGAATGGGAACACGAAAAAATAGTTCTTGAGCCCAAAAACAAGGACTATAAATCTATTTCAATCGATAATGTGGACTGTAATGAATTTAAAGTTATCGGAGAGTTCATTGGAATAATTAAACCCTAAATAGAGAATTATAGTCTCTCCATCTGACATTCAATCCCGTTGATAAAATAGTTGAGCTTTACGAGCGATTGTTAAAGGCCGAGCAAGAAAAGGTGGCTATACTCCATGAGATCGTAAAGGATAAATAAGTATCGATCGCAAATCTCTTTCGCCTGACGAGCAAAACGAGATTAGAAAGAAGTATAACTTCGATAAATACAATAAATAATGAAAAAAGAAATTCTATTCGTCTTGTTAAAAGACTTTGCCGATTGGGAAGGGGCTTATATCGCTCCCAACCTCAATTTAGGTGTTGAGCCCGGAAGTGAAAGCAAATATATAGTTAAAACCGTATCTGTCAGGAAAGAGCCGGTTGTATCGATCGGAGGGTTCAAGGTGCTGCCCGACTATGGGATCCATGACATTCCGGCCGATTATGCAGGAATCGTATTAATAGGTGGCATGAGCTGGTTCACTCCGGAAGCCGAAACCATTGTCCCTCTGGTTAAAGAGGCCATAGAGAAGAAGAGGCTGGTGGCCGGAATTTGTAACGCCTCCGTCTTTCTTGGCAGGCACGGTTTCTTGAACCATGTAAATCATACCAGCAACGGATTGGATTACCTCAAACAATTTGCGGGGGTTAATTATACAGGTGAAAATCTTTATATGGATGAACTGGCTGTCAGAGCCGGAAACATTGTAACCGCCAACGGATTTGCCACTCTGGAGTTCTGTCGTGAAATACTCTATGCGCTGGAGGCAGACTCTTCCCAAAAGATAGAGAGAAGCTATCGAATGAACAAAACAGGTGTTTGGGAAGATCCAGAAGTGGGATAAATTATTATCGCGGTTTATAGCTGAAAGCCGGGGATGTATCCCATAAGATGTGTATGAATTTAAATAATACGAAATCATCTACCACATCTACCATTACCCTTAAAAATCCCTAGCTATAAACCACTTATCTAATGGTGGTAGATAATAAAACATCTACCACCAACAACTTACATCTACCACCATTTACTACTTTTCAACCACTAAATACAACCGTCCCCTACTCGCCAACTGTGTCATTAGTCCTATCTTTTTCAAGAAGCGACCAAAGACGGAGACATTGCTCATCGGAAGTTTTACGCCGCTCTTTTTTTGCAGCGATAGGTAGATCTCTCCGGCAGAGATCTTCAAACCTTCCTCCTTATGCGAAGCGGGACGATAATATTGAAAAAACAGATCCTCGAACAAAGGACGTTGTTGAAACGCCTCGTTCGCTTGCATCTGCGAGACCTCTTCCTCATGCGTCAGCCAATAACGCTCGTTATTATTCAAGGCGGCAACCGCTTGCGCATAGAGCTGGAGATAATCGATAGGCTGGGCATTGTCTATCATCCCTTTCACCTCGATACAAATGAAACGGCGGCTGCCGGAAGGATCGCCCAGCAAATCCGTATGGTTGCTCGTAGCGATAAAGGAAGCGTAACGTTTCACCGATTCCACCTGCGTAGCATGAGGCTTGCGTACATTTACGACCGGCTTCTGCAACAGATGCTTCAAGAAGCCTTGATGCCTCGCGCTCACTTAGTCGAACTCATCAATATTTATCAATCCGAAACGGGTAAGATACAGCTCGGCATCCCGCTTCTTGCTGAAATCGATGCTGTCCGTGTAATACTTATTCAAGTCCGGTGGCAACAGGTTGAAGCAGAACGTGGACTTCCCGCACCCCTGCCCGCCCACCAAGAGCGGGGAAAGGCTGTTGCCATGCTGTTTGTCACGTCCCTGCCAGTGCGCTACCATCGACAGGAACCAAGTGTAAAACAACTGTTCCCACCGTACGTTGTCGCAAGGGATGCGTGCGGCCAGCGGACGGATGCGATCCTTGCCATCCCACACGGGCAAGCGGGTCAAATAGTCCTCGATAGGCGCATAGTCCGGGATGCGATCTGAAAAGACAAAACGCCGTACATCCCTGTCCCATAGCTGCAATCCTTCTTTCTGGGCATTTAGGGCGATACTGTTCAGCACACGATCCGTCACGGGGCGATAGTCAAAACAGAACGTGTTTTTCTCCCGATATTCCGGTCCGCCGGACATCAGATTGTACCGGAAATCGTAACGGCGGTTCATAAACTCCTCCATTTTCAAGCTCTGTAGTTGCTCCGGCTTGTAAAGGGACGTACTGCCAAAATCAGAATCGGAAGCTAAGCGGTAAGACTGCCTCAAGGTCTCCCGGATCTCCACTTCCGAGATCAGATTCCCCAGATAGAGCATCGTCCACTTCACACAATCCTCCTCTTCTACCCCAGCCGCGAAACAAAGTCTTCCAAGAGTGACCAACAAAGGTTTGAAATCCACCTTTATGCTCAAACTTCCATGTTCCTCCAAAGCCCGCTGCAAAGCGAATTCATATTGGATGGCAACGTAACGGTATTGGTCATAAAGCGTCTGCCCGGCACTCTCTACCGGTACCGGCACCCGTTTTTCGAACCGTTCCTGGTAGGCGCTTTCGTCGGGCATAGCCACAGGCTGCTCCAGATGAATGGAAAGAGCGTCCGGATTGTAATACACATCGGCATCATAACTGAGGCGGCAACCCATCTCCAGCACCGGACGTTTCAGCTCGATGGGATAAGAAAGGCGAGGCTCATACGTCTTGAGCGCATGTCGGTAAGCGTGCGCATGAAAAACCTCGGCATCCGTACACGAACGGGGAAGCGACCCGTCGGGATAGGTATAAGCCACCACGAACTTCACGCTCCGTCCGCTAGAGCCGATCATAGCGAACAGTGTCTGCGGATATTCCACTATTTTTTGTTTCAAGGACAAAGCCTCTTCTATGCTCTTCAATCGATTGATCTCCAGCAAAATCCAGCCATTATACTCCTTCAACTCGCCTTTTCGAAAAGTTCCGGCAAAGAGCAACTGAGGTAATTTCCGGGTAAACGGATACCGTTTGTCGGGATAAGCCCGCCTTAATTTCTCTCGAAAGAGCGCAAGCTTATCCCTCGTCCGCTCATCCTTTACCCATGCCACGATCTCCTCCATACGCATCGCCCGTTGCGCGACGGTATGTCGATAGGCTGTTTGCTTGGTTATTTTCATGTCTAATATATTATTTAAGAAGTTGAATAACTTATGCTTACAGTTTTTTCTATAGAAAAACAAAAGTTTTCCCCTAATAAAACTTTTGTTTCTTCCTAAAGAAACTTTTGTTTCCTCTAAGAGAAACTCTTTGTTCTCCTAAGAGAAACTCTTATCAGCTCTTATCCCTTCGTCCATCGGTAGCCACTCTGCCAAGCATCAAAGACTGGTTCATCCTCTACTCCGTACGCCCGAAAGACCTGACGGATATACTGTTGGTCTTCGGGCGAGAAGGTTCTTTCCTTGCGCTTAAACTGATAAAACTTATTCTTACCGTATGTCATCAACAGACGTTGCTTGATGCGTTTCGCCTCCAGATAAGGTATCTGGTCTAATAGGTGATCCATGCCGACAGCGTATTGCACGGGAGTATCCGCCATGAAAGCCGCACACTTTCCGGTAGGACTGGTACGTGCGGGATTCACGATGCTCACCGCCCAAAGCGTATCGGGAATAAAACGGATGATTTGATGCCGCAAGCAGCGGTTGGCGTTCTTACAATTTCCATTAAAACAATGTACAAAGCCTGTCGGCACCATAGCGTAATCGAGTTTTTCTATCATATCTTTTAGATTTTCAGTATTCTCCAAATATAACACTTTTTTCCTTCACACGAAAAGAAAATTGCATGAAAATCAATAATAAATGGTAGATATTGAATAATAATTGTAGATGTTTGGAGATCTACAACCTATAGGTAATATTCTTATTTACAGAGAGTACACAACAGAGTGGTAGATATTGTAGATGTTTTTATAAATTCAATGTTCTAGAAAATCTAGGATATTGAAAAGATCAAGTCAATACAACTTCTTCATCTTTTCGCTATCACATAGCAAGATATTTTATATCTTTATTGCCAAATACAGAGAATAACATCAATATCCAATTGATATGAACCGGATAAAAAAGTTCTTGAAAAAATATGATATCTAAGGAAAAACAAATAGAAGATCATTTTATTAATAAATTAATAGATCTCAAGTACACCTATCGTGACGATATTCGTGATAGGAATGCTTTAGAGCGGAACTTCAGAACAAAGTTCGAAGCATTGAACAGGGTACATTTAACGGACTCTGAATTTGATCGTTTGCTCGAGGAGATCATTGATGCTGATGTTTTTGCTTCTTCTAAAAGGCTACGAGGAATCAATACGTTTATGCGTGAAGACGGGACACCATTACAATACATGCTGGTCAATATCAAAGATTGGTGCAAGAATGATTATGAGGTAATTAATCAGTTGCGTATAAATACCAATAACAGCTATCATCGGTATGACGTGATTTTATTGATCAATGGCATTCCTGTAATCCAGGTCGAGTTGAAGGCTTCGGATGTTAGTCCTCGCCGGGCGATGCAACAAATTATTGATTATAAAAATGATACGGGTAATGGATATACGAATACATTACTTTGTTTTATGCAACTTTTTATCGTAAGCAATCAGGCAAATACTTACTATTTCACCAATAATAACGATCAACATTTCAGTTTCAATACAGATGAGCAGTTTTTGCCAGTCTATCAATATGCGACAGAGTCAAACAGAAAAATAACCCACCTTGATGCGTTTTCTACGGCATTTTTGTCGAAATGTACATTGGGAGAGATGATTAACCGCTATATGGTTTTGGTTGTCAGTGAACAAAAGTTGCTCATAATGCGCCCCTATCAGATATATGCGGTAAAAGCAATAATAGATTGTATTCATCAAAACAGAGGTAACGGTTATATTTGGCACACGACAGGAAGTGGCAAGACGCTAACATCATTCAAAGCATCTACTCTGTTAAAAGATAATCCCGACATTGATAAATGCTTGTTTGTGGTAGACCGTAAAGATTTGGATAGACAAACACGCGAGGAGTTTAATAAGTTTCAAGAAAATTGCGTAGAAGAGAATACCAATACGGGGACTCTTGTTAAACGCATGTTGTCGGACGACTATGCCGACAAAGTAATTGTAACTACCATTCAAAAATTGGGTATCGCACTCGATTCGTCCAATAAAAATAACTATAAAGACCGTTTAATCCATCTAAAGGATAAACGAATTGTATTCATTTTCGATGAGTGCCACCGCTCTCAGTTCGGAGACAATCACAAGGCAATCAAAGAATTTTTCCCGAACTCTCAACTCTTCGGTTTCACGGGAACACCCATATTTGAACAAAATGCAACTTATACACAAATAAGCGGAGAAGAAGCCTCATATAAGATTACGGAAGATATCTTCCCAAGCAGACTACACGCTTATACCATAACACATGCGATCGAGGACAAAAACGTCTTACGTTTCCATGTCGATTATTTTAAGCCCAAAGAGACAGGCGATCGTAGGGCAGATGGCACACTAAAGAAACAGGCGGTAGTAGATGCGATATTATCGAAACATGACGCAGCAACCCACTCCCGTAGGTTTAATGCCATACTTGCCACAGCCTCTATCAATGAAGCTATCGAATATTACGGACTGTTCCGCAGAGCGCAAGAAAGTTTAATGCAGCAAAATGAGAATTACGAACCGCTTAACATCGCTTGCGTATTCTCGCCTCCTGCCGAAGGGAATAAAGATATTCAGCAAATACAGGAAGACCTGCCACAAGAGCAGAATGACAACTGTAAAGAGCCTGAAGAAAAGAAAAAGGCGCTGAAAACTATTATTGACGACTATAACCGGCAATATAAAACCAACCATACAATCGCTGAGTTTGATGCCTACTACCAAGATGTGCAGAAACGCATCAAAGATCAACAATATAGCAATAAAGACTATCCACACAAAAATAAGATCGATATAACGATTGTCGTGGATATGTTGCTGACAGGCTTTGACTCTAAATATCTCAACACATTATACGTTGATAAGAATTTGAAATATCACGGTCTGATACAGGCGTTCTCACGTACCAATCGCATTTTGAACGACACTAAGCCATATGGTAACATCCTTGATTTTAGAGGTCAGCAAGATGCTGTCGATGAAGCGATAGCGTTATTCTCTGGAGAGAAGACCGATAATCCTAAAGAGATATGGCTTGTAGATTCTGCCCCGAAAGTGATAGAGAAGTTCCAAGATGCCGTTCAGAAGTTGAGTGAATATATGCAATCGCAAGGATTGGAGTGCCAAGCTGAAAATGTTTATAGTTTGCAGGGAGATGAGGCTCGTGCCGGTTTTATCAACTGTTTCAAAGAAGTACAACGATACAGAACCCAGTTGGAGCAATATACCGATATTAACGAGCAGGAGAAAGCAAAAATCGAAGAACTGTTGCCAGAAGAGACTTTGCGTTCGTTCCGTGGAGCCTATATTGAAACGGCACAACAATTACGCAAACAGCGGGAGACAGGCAAAGACCATGAGGTTAGTCCACAGGTTGAAGACCTTGATTTTGAATTTGTTCTTTTTGCTTCGGCAGTCATTGACTACGATTATATAATGGGATTAATCGCCCGCTATACGAATAGCAAAAACAGCAAGCAACGAGTAACCAAAGAGCAGTTGATCAGCCTTGTGGCATCGAGCGCCAACCTGATTGATGAACGGGACGATATTCGAGAATACATCGATAGTCTCGACGAAGTGAACGGTAAGACAGAGCAGGAGATAAAAGAGGGGTACGAAGCATTTAAGGCGGAGAAATATGCTAAACAATTGGCATCTATAGCCGACAAACATGGTATCACAGCGGATTCGTTACGCAAATTTGTAGAACAGATAATGGAACGAATGATCTTCGATGGTGAAAAACTAAGTGATTTGTTAGCTCCGTTGGAATTGGGATGGAAAGCTCGTACTAAGGCTGAATTGGCCCTAATGGATGATCTCGTTCCATTATTGAAACGTTTGGCCGCTGGCCGTGAAATTTCGGGATTGTCGGCTTATGAAGATTGATGTTATGACAAAAGATAAGAATATAAAAACGGTTGTTCCAGCTTTACGGTTTCCAGAGTTTCGGGATGGTGAAGGGTGGAAGAGAACACCAATATTGGAAATATGTGAAATTATAGGTGGAGGAACTCCATCATCATCTAATGACGTATATTGGAATGGTGACATTCCTTGGATATCCTCATCAGACATTAACGAAAATAACATATCTGAAATAACTCCTACAAGACATATAACAAAAGATGCGATTAAACACTCCGCAACCAAACTTTGTAAAGCTCCAAGTATTCACATCGTATCCCGTGTAGGTGTAGGAAAAGTAGCTTTTAGCAGAGTAGATATATGTACCAGCCAAGATTTTACTAATCTGTGTAATATAAACTGCAACTATATTTTTCTGTCTTATTTGCTTTCAACCATAATGAAACAAAAGGTTCAAGAAACACAAGGTACCTCTATTAAGGGCATTGCATCTGCTGAAATTAAAAACCTTCATGTGCCATTGCCAGAAATTGAAGAACAGCAAAGGATAGCAGACTGTTTGAGTAGTTTAGATGATTTGATAAGCGCAGTAGCAGATAAGATAGAAACCTTGGAAGAATATAAAAAGGGATTGATGCAGCAACTATTTCCTGCCGAAGGCAAAACAACTCCCGATATTCGTTTCCCAGAATTTCAAAATGAAGGAAAATGGATACTTTTGCCAATAAAAAAATGCAATATTGATATACTTACAGGTTATGCGTTTAAAGGGAGTGAAATTTTAGAAGATAACAACGGTACTCCATTAATGAGAGGGATAAATATTACAGAAGGTGTGGTGCGTCATAATAATGATATAGATCGATTTTACAGCAGAGAAGATCATACATTATCTAAATACAGATTATTATGTAATGATCTTGTTATAGCAATGGACGGTTCAAAAGTTGGACGTAATTTTGCACTGATTAACAAGCAAGACGAGGGCTCATTATTAGTTCAACGTGTGGCAAGACTAAGAGCTGATAATATTGATTTCATCATGTTTATTTATCAACAAATAGGATCAGATCGATTTAAAAAATATATTGATCGAATAAATACAAGTAGTGGTATTCCCCATATTAGCTTAAAGCAAATTGAAGATTTTAAGATATGGACAACACGTAATGACAAAGAATTTAGGATGGTTACGAATTGCCTATCATCAGTAGACGAACTCATATCCACCGAGACCGCCAAACTCGACCAACTAAAAAACCATAAAAAAGGATTAATGCAACAACTATTTCCTAAATTACAATGAGTAACGAAGCAAAAATATTCAAATACAACACATTGTCGGATGTTGCCGTCAGATTTCGTTCTGATTTAAACGATTTCGACTATGTTTTATTATATGCCTATAATGGGACGGGGAAAACTCGTCTTTCCATGGAATTTAAGAACAGAGGTAGAAATACGGAAGCTAATACAAGGGATACACTATACTTCAATGCTTTTACCGAAGATCTTTTCTATTGGGATAACGACCTTGAAAATGATACGGAAAGGGTTCTCAAGATCAATGCAGACTCGAACTTCTTTAACGGGTTTAAAGAGTTAGCATTAGAAGAGAAGATATTCGGTTATTTACAACGATATGCAGAGTTCGATTTCAAGATTGATTATGAAGAGTGGCATATCTCTTTTTCAAAGGGGGAAGAAGATAAAATAAAGATTTCTCGTGGTGAAGAAAACATATTTATATGGTGTGTGTTCCTTGCCATTTGCGAATTGGTCATTGATGGAGCCGAGGCATATTCATGGGTTAAATATATTTATATAGATGATCCTGTGTCTTCGCTTGATGACAATAACATTATTGCGATCGCCAATGATTTGGGCAATCTGCTGAAAAAGGATTCCGGAAAAAGAAAAATCGTTATTTCTTCTCATCACCATTTATTCTTTAATGTGATGTATAACGACTTAAAAAGAAATAGACGTAAAAGTTATTTCTTTCATAAAAATGGGACAAACGGCTATACGTTGAGGGCGACCGACGAGACACCGTTCTTTCATCATGTCGCAACTTTATGCGAATTAAAACGGCTCTTGCCTAAAGAAGGACAGACGATAGACGATGTGCAGATAAACACTTATCATTTTAATATGTTGCGCAGTGTTATTGAAAAAACTGCGGTGTTTTTCGGCTATAGCCATTTTTCGAAATGTATTCATGGTATAGATGATGAGGTGTTATTTGCACGAGCTTTAGATTTACTTAGTCATGGTAAATACTCGATATATGAACCTGTATTCATGGGAAAAGACACAAAACAACTGTTTGTCCGAATCCTTGATGCTTTTTTGAGAAAATATGAGTTTTACCTACCTGAGATATTAATAGAAACAGAACAAGAAAACAGATAAAGATATGACAATAAAAGAACAGCATGAATTAGGTAAAACCCTGTGGAGAATAGCAGATGATCTTCGTGGTTCAATGATGGCAGATGATTTTCGCGATTATATGCTGTCTTTTCTATTCCTGCGCTATCTTTCAGACAACTATATAGAGGCCACAAAAAAGGAACTCGGAGGAGATTATCCGGATAAAGCTCCGGAGGAATTGAAGGAGCGTGGTGTTTCGACGCCGTTGCAATTATGGTATAGAGAGAATCCAGAAGATGTTTTAGATTTTGAAAAACAAATGCGCCGTAAAGTGCATTATGTGATTGAACCGGACTATCTCTGGACTAATATTTACGAACTTGCACGGACACAAAATGATGATCTTCTGAAAACACTTGAGAAAGGATTTAAATACATCGAGAACGAATCTTTCGACAGGGCATTCCAAGGACTTTTTTCCGAAATAAACCTGAACTCGGATAAGCTGGGTAAAAATTATGAAGAACGTAACGCGCTACTTTGTAAAGTGATAACAAAGATTGCCGAAGGAATCGCTCAATTTTCAACCGATACGGATATATTAGGGGATGCTTATGAATATCTGATCGGTGAGTTTGCCGCAGGTTCGGGACAAAAGGCTGGCGAGTTCTATACACCACAACAATTGTCGAGCATTCTATCGGGTATCGTTACATTAGATACCCAAGACCCAAAGTCCGGGATGAAGAAAAAACTCGAAAGAGTATTGGACTTTGCTTGTGGTTCAGGTTCTTTGTTACTCAATGTGCGCCACAGGATGAAAGCTAATGGAGGAAATATTGGTAAGATATACGGGCAAGAGAAGAATATCACCACCTACAACTTAGCTCGTATGAATATGCTCCTGCATGGAGTTAAAGACTCGGAGTTCGAAATCCATCACGGTGACTCACTCTTGAATGATTGGGATATGCTGAATGAAATGAACCCAGCCAAAAAAGTGGAGTTCGATGCCATTGTCGCAAATCCTCCATTCAGCTACCGATGGGAGCCTACGGAAGAAATGGGCAAAGATTTCCGCTTTAACAACTATGGCCTTGCTCCCAAATCAGCCGCAGATTTTGCATTCTTACTTCACGGCTTCCATTTTTTGAAACAAGATGGCACGATGGCGATTATTTTACCTCATGGCGTACTTTTCAGGGGGGGAGCAGAAGAACGCATTCGTACAAAATTGCTCAAAGATGGCAATATAGACGCAGTAATCGGGTTGCCTGCAAACCTTTTCTTTTCAACAGGTATTCCTGTGTGTATCTTGGTACTCAAGAAATGCAAAAAGTCCGATGATGTACTCTTTATCAACGCTAGCGACAAGGAAAATTTCGAGAAAGGCAAAAGGCAAAACAAACTACGGACTAAAGACATCGACAAAATTATAGACACATATAAGCAACGAAAAGAAGAAGAGCGTTACTCACGTCCCGTCTCGATGGACGAAATCGAAAGAAACGGTTATAATCTGAATATTTCACGCTATGTCAGCATTGCTAAAGAGGATGTGAAAATTGATTTGTTGCAAGTAAATAAAAAGTTGATCGAGCTGGAGAGTAAAATAGCTGATGCATCCGAGAGACATAATAAATTTCTCGCTGAGCTTGGCTTGCCATTAATTACAAAAGCAAAGAGAGATTGACAAAGTTATAGCACCGAGTAACTAAATAATATGGGAAAAACAGTAACGACATACCTAATTGACGGAGATCCACAAGGGTCTCAATATGTGTTCATCAGCAACAAAATCTGTCAGATGTTTATTATTCCTCGTTCCAATCTGTCTATTCTTAATGAACGGACAGATTTACAAACACCGGCATTTTATATTCTTTTGGGTGAGGATGATATGACCAAGCCTAAAGCATATATTGGAGAAACAGAAAATTTCAAAGAACGGGTGAAAGACCACGATAGTAAGAAAGCATTCTGGCAAAAAGCTCTGATATTTATATCTAAAGACGCAGCAATGACAAAAGCAGATGTGCAATATCTGGAATATCGGGCGATTGCTGATGCTAAAAAAGCTAAGAATTTTGTTCTGAATGAAAACAAACAAACTCCCAATGAGCCTAATTTACCCGAATATCAAAAAGATAATATGAATGAGTTCTTTGAGGATATCAAATTTCTCACTTCATTTATAGGTTGCAATATTTTTGAATTTGTGAAACTAAAAGAGGAACACTTATTTTATACCAAAGGAAGAGGTTGTAATGCAAAAGGCTTTTACAATTCATCTGGATTTACAGTACTAAAAGGGAGCATTATTGTTAATAGTTCTGTTCCTTCGTTCAATTGGAAAGAAAAAAGAGAAAAACTGATTAACGAATATACGGTTACAAAAAATGGCTTATTAGTTATGGAGTCTGACAAGACTTTTTCTAGTCCAAGTACGGCTGCTGATTTCTGTATAGGCAGTAGCAATAACGGCTGGTTAGTATGGAAAGATAAAAATGGCCAAACTTTAGATTCTGTTTACAGGAAACAACTAGAATAAATCTTAAAATATAAGTATATAAAAATAAACGATATAGCTATATTATAGAATTCTGCATAGTTGCCTCAAATTATTACATGGATTTAAACAAATAATATGGACATAGATTTCGAATCATACATCCGTGGTAGTGAGCCTAACAAAAGAGAAAAGGCTTCAGCTTGGAAAACAGCCATTGGCTTACAAGCTGTGGATGGCTTGCGAACATCCGATTATCTAAAAGATACAGCTATAAAGCATATTGAGGGGGATATCAGTATTGATGAAGTAAAGAAACTCATTAATGGATATTACCAATCAAAGACTGTACGTACTTTGAAAGATGAAGAAACAGAAGAAGCCGATAAGGTGTCTGCTAACATCGCAAGAATCTTAAATGAACAATCGTTTGCTTTTTCAGTGACAGGATTTACCTCCATTCACCGTAGATTATTTGAAGGAATCTTTAAGTTTGCCGGAAAGATTCGCAACTATGATATTACGAAGAAGGAGTGGGTACTTCGTGGTGATACAGTGCTCTATGTCAATTCCGAAGATTTACACAAGGCTTTGGAATATGACTTGGAACAGGAAAAGAACTTCTCGTTCAAAGGCTTGTCTATGGACGATATTGTAGTACATATCGCTAAGTTTATATCAGGCATCTGGCAGATTCATCCATTCGGTGAGGGTAACACCCGTACTACGGCTGTCTTTGCCATAAAGTATTTGCGTAGCATCGGTTTTGACGTGAACAATGATTTGTTTGCCGACAACTCTTGGTACTTCCGCAATGCGCT
>OGLQ01000511.1_pt1 | contig 27799 bp, 25 predicted proteins | sample 1572941 | NCBI WGS metagenome assembly OGLQ01 (sample SAMEA2581891, study PRJEB24529) | metagenome | biome: Human gut stool | place: China | collected 2011
AAGTACTTGGAGGGAAGCCTCCTGGGAGGATAGGAACTTGCCAAGCTTTTTTATTTTTTGTAAATTTTAGAAAATAATTGAAAGAATAAAAAAAGAAAGTTTATTAAATTTTAAACTTTCTTTTCTATAGATTTATAAATTAGGAAAATACTCCTTTATAGTTTCAAGAACCCCGTTATTATCATTATCCTCTTTAGTGATAAAATTTGCTACTTCTTTTAATTGAGGATGAGCATTTTTCATAGCATAACTATATTTAGCTTCCTCCATCATAGAATAATCATTTAAATAATCTCCAAAAACCATAGTTTCATCATAAGAGATATTTAAATTTTGTTGAGTCATTCTTATAGCCATTCCTTTACTAGTATCTAGTTTTCCTAAGTCCATCCAAACTTTACCAGATATTACAACTTGAAATTTATCCTCATAACCTTTAAAATATTTATAACTATTTTTTTCAGAAATCAAAAAATCACAAACCGCTATTTTAAAGAATTCATCCTCTACTTCGTTTAAATCATCAACAATTTCTAACTTATTATAGTATTTAGATATTTCCTCTTTAAAACCACACCTATCATTATAATATATATTTTTCTCAACATATGCAGATTTTTTTCCACAAAGTATAGGCACAATTCCTTTTATATTTTTACAGATATTAAGAAGAAAAAAAACATCTTCTCTTTTCATAGTATTACTATATATCTCTTTTTCTTGGTACATAACACAAGCACCATTTTCACTAATAAAAAGCATATTATCCTTTATATTTTTAAATCTTTCAACTAAATTATAATAGGGTCTACCACTAGCAACAGCAAAAATTACATCTTGTTTAGATAATTTATCTTGAATCTCCCAAAATTCATCATTAATTTCGTTTTTACTATTTAGTAATGTCCCATCCATATCAGTAATAATTAGCTTTATCATTTCTGCCCCCTCTCAATTTTTTAATATTATAGCATAAAAAATTATTTTTTTAAAAGAGGATTATATTTCTTTATAAAAATATATGAGAATATTAAAGTAATTTCTTCAGTAACAAACATGGTAATCCAAATTCCAGTAGTACCTAAAAATATAGGAAGTATAAGAATGAATAAGACTAAAAGTAAAATTCCTCTTAGCATAGTAATAATAGTAGAGATTTTAACCATATCTACAGCTGTAAAATATCCAGCACTAAAAATATTAAATCCACATATTAAGTAAGCAAAGCTATAAGTTGTAAGAGCTTTTTTAGTGAGATTAATATCTTCAATATCATTTAAAAATATAGATACAATGTTTGCAGAAAAAATATTGATTAAAGTGTAGAAGAATACTCCTAATACTCCAAGGATAAAGAAACTATTTTTAATTATTTCAAAGATTTTTTTATGCTCTTTAGCTCCAAGATTAAAACTTAGTATAGGTTGTACCCCTTGATTAAAGCCTATCATAGTCATAGTGATAAAAGAGGAAATATATCCAATTATTCCAAAAGCTGATACTCCTTTTTCTCCTAGATTTTTTAAAATAACTAAATTGAAAACAAAGATTGAAATTCCTGTAGAAACCTCAGCTAAAAATTCAGCAAATCCAACTTTCATAATTTTTAATAGATTTAAAAGGGAATACTTGATTTTAACAAATTTAATTCTTTTAGTTCTAAAAAATATATAGTAAAAAAGAAGTGATGTAGTAGTAACTTGAGAAAGTCCTGTAGCAAAGGCGGCTCCTTTTATACCCCAGTGAAAAATTACAACAAAGATATAATCTAACAAAATATTTACTACTCCCCCAGTTATTACACAAAGAGTAGGATAGACAGGATTACCATCTACTTTGATATATATCTCTAAAGCATAACCAGTCATATAGCATACACAAAATAAAATAATAACACTGAGATAATCTTTAACATATGGATAAAGATTTCCACCACCACCTAAGAAATTTATAACTGGTTCCATAAATATAGTTATTAAGATTGAAATAAGAATACCACAACTTAAAAGGGAGCAAACTGCAGTGGTAAATATCTTATTTCCTGCTGTTCAGTCACCTTCACCATAGTGTATAGCAATCATAGTAGAACTACCTATAGCTATCATTATACCAATAGCAAAGGTAAGATTTATAAGTGGCATAGTAATATTAACACCAGCTAAACCTAAAGCTCCAACATATTTTCCTATAAATATTCCATCTACCATTGTATAAAGTGTAAATATCCACATAGATACAACAGAGGGAATAGCATACCTAAGTATTGTTTTAAAAACTGTTTTTTCATATTTCATAAAATCACCTCCTAATAAAAATTTATATTGTTATTATAAACCTTAGAATAGTTCAAGAGTCAAGAAAAATATGATATAATAGTATTTGAGGTGGATTTATGAAAAAGTTATATAAAATTGGAGATATAAGTAAATTGTATAATATAAGTAATGATATTTTGAGATATTATGAAAAAATAGGACTTTTGATTCCAGATGTAAGAGGAGAAAATGGATATAGATATTATTCAGAAAGCCAGTTATGGAAACTAAATAATATTCGTAGTCTAAGAAATTTAGGAGTAAGTTTGAATGAGATAATAGATTTTTTAAATACAAGAAGTATAAAAAAAACAAAAGAAATGATAAAGTTCCAGCTAAAAAAAATAGATGAAAATTTGAGAGAATTATTGAAATTAAAAGAGGAGTTAGAATTAAAAAAAGAGAATATAAGATATTTTGAACATTTTTCTGATTATGAGATACCAAGAATAAAATATTATCCTAAACGTTATATATTACTAAAAAATGGGAAATTTAAAGATGAAAATGAGATAAATTTAGAGTTAAAAAAACTTAAAAGAAAATCAGAAGAAGACAATGATTTTATTTTTACAGAGAGTGAGATAGGAACAATAATAAAACTAGAGGAGTGGGAAAAAGGAAATTACTCTGACTATATAGGGACATTTATAATTACAAATGAAATTAAGGAAAATTTTTTAGATGAAGGAGAATACCTTACATATTTTTTCAGTGGAGATTACATTAATTTAAGTAAACATTATAAAAAATTAAAAGAATTTATAAGAGAAAATAATTATAGAGTTTGTGGAAATATAATTGAGTTATATCATATAGAGATGCATATTACTGAAAATAAAGAGGAATATGTTACAGAGATACAAATTCCATTGGAAAAAAAATGAAAAAAGTTATATAATATGAAGTAAAATGAAAAAAACATAAGGGGATTTATATGGAAAAAAATAGAAAATTTTACTTAAAGCTTTTCCTTTCAACATTTTATCTGAGTGCTTTTACATTTGGAGGAGGATATGTAATAGTACCACTTATGAGGAAAAAATTTGTAAATGAGTATGGGTGGATAGATGAAAATGAGATGATAGATTTAATAGCAATAGCCCAGTCAGCACCAGGAGTAATAGCAATAAATGCATCTTTAATAATAGGATATAAATTAGCAGGTATACTAGGAGCGATAGTAGCATTGGTAGGAACAGTACTTCCTCCTTTAATAATAATATCAATTATTTCACTTTTTTATATAGCTTTTAGAGATAATAGAATAGTAAATGGAGCTATGCAAGGTATGCAGGCAGGAGTAGCAGCAGTTATAGCTGATGTTGTCTTTAAAATGGTTGGAGATATAAGGAAAAAGGATAAACTTTCAACTTATTTAATGATAATTGTTTTTATAGCAACATTCTTTGTAAATATTATAGTTATAATATTAACTTGTGGAGTTTTTGGAATTATATACAATAGATATATAAGAAAGAGAGTGAAGTAGAGATGGTATTATTACAATTATATTGGAGCTTTTTTAAAATAGGATTATTTAGTATAGGAGGGGGATATGCCTCTCTACCATTAATACAAAAAGAGGTAGTAGATTTACATCAATGGATAACAATGACAGAGTTTACTGACATTATAACAATATCTCAGATGACACCAGGACCAATAGCTATAAATACTTCAACTTTTGTAGGAACGCAAATAGGAGGACTATTAGGAGCTATAGTTGCAACTTTAGGTTGTGTTAGTCCATCATTTATAATAGTTTTATTTTTAGCACATATATATGTAAAGTATAGAAATTTAGATACAGTATCAAATATACTTTATGGATTGAGACCAGCAGTAGTATCTCTTATTGGAGCAGCAGGATTATCAATAATATTTTTAGCTTTTTTTGGACAAAGAAATTTTAGTTTAGATTTGTCTATTAATTATATTTCAGTTATATTTTTTATAGTAGGAATGTTTTTTTTAAGAAAATATAAAAGTAGCCCAATATATGTAATGTTAGGATGTGGAGTAGCAGGGGCTATAATTTATAATATTTAGGAGTAGAAGATGATAGTAGGATTGACAGGTGGAATAGCTAGTGGAAAATCTACTGTAAGTAATCTATTTAGAAAATATGGAATAGAGATAGTAGATGCTGATAAGGTAGCTAAAGAAGTGAGTGAGAAGAAAGAGAGTATAGAAAAAATTAGTAATATTTTTGGAAAAGATATCTTAGATAGTGATGGAAAAATAGTAAGAGAAAAATTGAGAGAAAAAGCTTTTAAAAATAGAGAATTGCTTCAAGAATTAAATAAAATTATACATCCACAAGTGATGGAATATTTTAAAAGAAAAAAAGAGGAAAATTCAAAAGATGAGATTTTAATATTTGATATTCCATTACTATATGAGGCAAAGATGGAGTATCTTTGTGACAAAATAATAGTAGTAGGAGTAGATGTTCAAAAACAAATAAGAAGAGTAGTAGCTAGAGATGGAAGTAGTGAAGAGTTAGCTAAGAAAATAATTTTTAATCAGATGCCTTTAAATGAAAAAATAAAAAAGGCAGATATAGTAATAATGAATGATGGAACATTAGATGAATTAGAAGAAAAAGTAATGAAGATATATAGAGAATTAAAAGAGAGGTAAGAAGATGAAAATAGTAGCCCCAGCGGGAAATATGGAAAGATTTTATGCTGCTGTGAAAGCAGGAGCACAAGAGATATACATGGGACTAAAAGGTTTTGGAGCTAGAAGAAATGCAGAAAATTTTACATTAGAAGAGTATAAAGAAGCACTAGATTATGCACATAAAAGAGGAGTAAAAATATTTTTAACTCTTAATACCATTATGATGGAAAAAGAGATGGAATTTTTATATCCTAATTTAAAAGTTTTATATGAACATGGATTAGATGCAGTAATAGTTCAAGATTTAGGATATTTTAAATATATGAAAGAGAACTTTCCAGATATGGAGTATCATGGAAGTACTCAGATGACTGTAGGAAATCACTATGAAGCTGAATATCTTAGAAAATTAGGGTTTACAAGAGTTGTACTTCCAAGAGAGATGACATTTGAAGAGATAAAAAAAATAAGAGAGAATACCTCTATTGAATTAGAGATATTTGTTTCAGGAGCTTTGTGCATATGTTATTCTGGAAATTGCTATATGAGTAGCTTTATAGGAAGTAGAAGTGGAAATAGAGGTATGTGTGCTCAACCTTGTAGAAAAAAATATGAGAATTCCACTGGAGAAAAAGGGTATTTACTTAGTCCTAAGGACCAGCTTTTAGGTTTTGATGAGATAAAAAAACTTAAAGAGATAGGAATAGAGAGTATAAAGGTAGAAGGACGTATGAAAGACCCTAACTATGTTTTTGAAACTGTATCTTATTATCGTGATTTAATTGATGGAATAAAAGCTCAAGAAAAATCTTCAGAATTATTCAATAGAGGATATAGTAAGGGATACTTCTATGGAAATGATAACTATATTATGAATAAAGATTACTCATATAATCTAGGGAAAAATTTAGGACTACTTAGTGGGAAAGAGTTAAAATTAAAAAGTAGAGTTGTATTAGGAGATGGGATAATATATCTTTCAAAGGATTTTGAAAAATTAGGTGGAGGATATATCAATAAGATAGAACTAAAGAGTGGAGATATGGGTAGAAAATCTGCTGAAGCTAATGAAGTGATAGTTTTAAAAGATGTTCCAAGAGGAAGTAAGTATGTTTTTAAAAGTTATTCTAAAGAGGTAAATGATGATACTCAAAGCAGAATGAAAAAAGAGGAGCAAAGACTTATTATCTCTGGAAAATTTGTAGGACATATAGGAGAGAAACCTATTCTTGAATTAGTTGCTAAAAATAATCTAGGTATAGATATAATAGTAAAAGTTGTAGGAGAAAAGGAGATAGAGAGAGCTAGTAAGAAAGCTTTGACTTCTGAGGAATTAAGAGAAAAAATATCTGAGATGGGAGATACTACATTTATATTGGGAGATTTTGTAGCAGATATAGATGAGGGAATATTTATGCCACTATCTGTTTTAAAATCTTTAAGAAGAGAGTGTGTAGAAAAATTAGAAAAACTTTTAGTTGAAAGTTATAGAAGAAAAGCTGGAAATAGATATTCACTTCCAATAGAGGAGGAAAAAACTAGAGAGATAGAGCTAGTAGCTATTGTTTCTAATCTTACACAAGAAAATGCTGTAAAAAAATTTGGAATAGAAAAAATTTATAAAAGAGGAATAGATATAGCTAAAGAGGGAAGTTTAAATGAGCATGATTTAAATAGTAAATTAGCTTCAAATATCTATCAAATTCTAGAGAATAATAATGAAAAGGTTATGGCAAACTGGAACTTGAATATAACTAATAGATATAGTGTAGAAGCACTTGCACAAACAGGTAAAGTTGAAAGTGTCATAATATCGCCAGAATTAAGTTTTGAAAAGATAAAAGAGATAGGAAAAACTTCTATAAAAAAAGCTATTTTAGGATATTCAAGACTTAAGGGAATGTATATAGAGCTTCCTCTTTTTGATAAAGAAAAAGAAACTTTAAAAAATGAAGAGGGAGATATTTTTACAGCTATAAAAAATGATGTAGGAAATACAGAGATATACTTAGAAAAACCTTTAAATATTTTAAATGATATTAAAAAGCTTAATGAATTGATGATAGATGAAGTAGTATTAGAATTTACAACTGAAACAAAGGAAGAAGTAGAAAAAGTACTAGAGGATATGAAAAATAGAACAGGATTTTATAAAGCATATAACTATGAGAGAGGAGTATATTAATTATGAATAGAAGAATAGTAAGAAATCTAGGAACTTGGTTTGGACTTGGGGATATGCCAAAAGCACCAGGAACATTTGGAACATTAGGAGGAATACCAGTATTTATAGTACTATCTTTTATAAGAGGATTTTTTCCAAATAATATGGTGTATAACTCATTTTATTTTATGTTTTTAATGACTTTCTTTGGAGTAGCTGTATATGTTTCAGATGTTTGTGAAAGAGAGATTTTTAAAAAAGAGGACCCTCAAAATGTAGTAATAGATGAGGTACTTGGATATCTTACTACACTTTTTTTAATCAATCCTGTTGGAGTATTTCAAAATTTAGTAGCTATGGGAATAGCTTTTGCAATATTTAGATTTTTAGATATCAGTAAGATTGGACCTATTGATAAAGCTCAACATTTTGACAATGGTATAGGGGTTGTCTTAGATGATTTTTTAGCTGGAGTAATAGGGAATTTTATAATGGTTTGTATTTGGACAATTTTCTTTTAGGAGGAAATAATGAAAGTAGGAGTTATACTTGTAGGAACAGAGCTTTTAAATGGTGGGATGTTAGATACCAATAGTCTTTATATAGCTGAAGAACTTAATAAATATGGTTTAGAGATGAAATTTAAAATAACGGTTAGAGATTTTAGAGATGAGATATATTCAGCTATAGATTATTGTAAAAAAAATGTGGATTTAATAATTATATCTGGTGGACTTGGTCCAACTCTTGATGATATTACAAAGGAGGTTATAGCTGAGTATGTGAAAAAACCTCTTGTAGTAGATGATGATGAGTTAGAGGAATTAAAAGAGAAGTTTGAAAGAGCTGGATTAAAATTTAAGACTATTAATGTTAAAGAGGTAGAGAAACCAGAAGGAGCTGTTACATTTAAAAATGATGTGGGAATGGCTCCAGCTGTATATATAGATGATATAGTGGCTTTTCCTGGTGTTCCAAAAGAATTGTATAATATGTTACCCAAATTTTTAGATTGGTATGTGAAAGAGAAAAAAATATTAGATGATGAGATATATATTAAAGATTTAATAACCTATGGAATAGCAGAATCATTACTATATGAAGCAGTAAGAGAGTTTTTTACTGAAGAGGGAATATACTATGAATTTCTTGTAAAAGATTATGGAATACTTATAAGACTTCAAAGTAAAATGAGCAATAAAAATAAAGTGGAAAAAATTGTGAAAAAGATATATAATAAAATAGGTGAGTTTATCTTTGGAGAAGATAACGATAGACTTGAAAAGAAAGTTGTAGAGCTTTTAAAAAAATTAAATATGAATATATCAACAGCAGAGTCTTGTACAGGTGGAATGTTGGCAAGTAAGCTTATAGATGTTCCAGGTATTTCAGAGGTATTTTATGAGGGAGTAGTATCTTATAGTAATGAGGCTAAAATAAATAGGCTTGGAGTAAGAAAAGAAATATTAGATAAATATGGAGCTGTAAGTGAAGAAGTAGCTAAAGAGATGGTAATGGGTCTTACTACTGATGTGGCATTATCTACTACTGGGATAGCTGGACCAGATGGAGGTAGTGAGGAAAAACCAGTAGGGCTTGTATATATGGGAATAAGGATAAAGGATAAAATATATGTAGAAAAGAGAGTGTTTAGAGGAGATAGAAATAAAGTTAGAGAAAGAACAGTATCTCATACTCTTTTTACTTTGATAAAAATATTGAATGAGGATGTGTGATAGATGAGCAGTATAGGAGAAAGAATAAAAAAGAGTAGAAATGACAGAGGGTTATCTTTGAGAGAATTAGCAACTAAAGTTGAATTATCAGCAAGTTTTTTATCTCAAATAGAGCAAGGAAAGGCTTCTCCTTCTATTGAGAATTTAAAGAAAATTGCTACTTCATTAGATGTAAAAGTGAGTTATCTTATTGAAGATGAAGAGGAAAAACAAAATACTGAGCTAGTTAGAAAGGATAATAGAAAATATATCGAAAGTTTAGACTCTAATACAAAGATGGCTCTTCTAACAACATCAAATATTGATAAAGCTATGGAACCTATTTTATATGAGATAGGACCATACGGAGAGAGCGGAAGAAGTTATTATAGTCACCACGGAGAAGAGTTTATATATATAGTTGAGGGGAAGTTAGATGTATATATAGATGATGTAGTTCATAGCTTAAATGAGGGAGACAGCCTATATTTTAAATCGAGTCAAAGACATAGATTTAAAAATAATACAGATAAACCAACAAGAGCTATATGGGTTGTAAATCCTCCTACATTCTAGAAATTATTGGAGGTAAAAATTTTATATGAAATTAGAGATAAAAGTATTGAACTCAATGAGGTTAACAAAGCTTTTAATAGCAGCAAGTAGATGGCTTTCAAAATATGCTGATGTATTAAATGACTTAAATGTTTATCCTGTTCCAGATGGAGATACAGGGACTAATATGTCAATGACATTACAAGCTGTGGAGAATGAGCTAATAAAACTTAATCATGAGCCCAATATGAAAGAGCTAGTGGAGATAGTATCAGAAGCTATATTACTAGGAGCAAGAGGAAACTCTGGGACAATTCTTTCTCAAATTATTCAAGGATTTTTAAGTTCTATTGAAGATAAAGAAGAGATTACAGTTGATGATGTAATAAAAGCTTTCGGTATGGCAAAAGAGAGAGCTTATCAAGCTGTGTCTGAGCCAGTAGAAGGAACAATGTTAACTGTTATTAGAAGAGTGGCAGAAGAAGCAGCTGTATATCAAGGGAATAAAGATGATTTTATTCTTTTCTTAGTACATTTAAAAAATGTTGCTAAAGAAGCAGTAGAAGAGACTCCAAATCTTTTACCTAAGTTAAAAGAAGCTGGAGTAGTGGATGCTGGAGGAAAAGGAATTTTTTATGTTCTTGAAGGATTTGAAAAATCTGTAACAGACCCTGAGATGTTAAAAGACTTAGAAAGAATAGTACAATCTCAAGCAAAAAGAAAGGAAAGAATGGAATATACTTTCCAAGAACCTCAAGATATAAAATTTAGATATTGTACAGAGTTTATTATAGAAGAGGGAACATTTGATTTAGAAGGATATAAAAAAGAGATAAGTAGTCTTGGAGATTCAATGGTTTGTGCTCAAACTACTCATAAAACTAAAACACATATCCATACAAATAATCCAGGGCAAGTTTTAGAAATCGCTATAAAATATGGACAACTTAATAATATAAAAATAGAAAATATGGCTTTTCAACATAAAAATTTGTTAGTAAGTGAAAAAGAGATAAAAAGTGATAATAGATATATTATAAAAAATGAAAATAGTGGAGAGATGGCATATTTCGCTATTGTAGATAATAGAAAATTAGGAGAATATTATCTTGAAGCTGGAGCAACAGGGATTTTAGTTGGAGGACAAACACAAAATCCAAGTGTTCATGATATAGAAGAAGGAATTAAAAAGATTCAAAGTAATAAGATAATACTTTTACCAAATAACAAAAATATAATTTCAACAGCAAAAATAGTAGCAGAAAGATCTAAAAAAGATATTCTAGTATTAGAGACTAAATCTATGTTAGAAGGGTATTACTTAGTAAAAAATAAAGAAGAAAAATTAGAAACTATTGTTGAAAAAGTAAAAAATAATTATTCAATAGAAATAACTCAAGCTGTAAGAGATACTAGAATAGATGATATAGAAATTAAAGTAGGAGATTATATAGCTTTAGTAAATGGAAAAATAAAAGAAAAAAATAAAGATTTACAAGAATTAGTTGAAACAATAACACAAAAATATATATCTGATGAGAGCTTAAATATAATTATTTCATATGGAAAAGAAGCAGATAAAAAAGTAAATAAAGTATTTGAAAAGTTAGAGAATATTGATAAAAAAGAATTGTTTGTAGAGCAAGAAAATTATCACTATTATATATATATCGAACAAAGAGATTTATCTCTTCCAGAAATAGCTATAGTAACAGATTCTACTTCAGATTTAACACCAGAACTTATGGGAGATTTAAATATAGATATTATTCCACTTAAGATAAAAATAGGAGAGGACTATTATAAAGATGGAATAGAATTAACAAAAAGAGATTTTTGGAAAAGAGTTACTTCTGAATCAATAATTCCAAAAACGTCTCAACCATCTCCTGCAGAATTTAAAGAGATATATGAAAGATTATTTAAAAAAGGATATAAAAAAATTATCTCTATCCATATTTCAAGTAAATTAAGTGGAACTCAACAAGCAGCTAGAGTAGCTAAGGGAATGGTTGCTAGAGGAGAAAATATAACAATAGTAGATTCTAAAGCTGTTGCAATGTCTTTAGGATATCAAGTTTTAGAGGCAGCTAGACTGGCTAGAGAAGGAATGAGTGAAGAAAATATTCTAAGTAGATTAGAGCAGTTACAAGATAGAATAAAACTTTATTTTGTTGTAAATGATATAAGTTATTTAGAAAAAGGTGGAAGAATAGGAAGAGCATCTTCAGTAATTGGGGGCTTTTTAAAAGTAAAACCTATACTTAAATTAGAAAATGGAGAGATTTCTGTTCAAGGAAAAGTTTTTGGAGAATCTGGAGCACTTGGGTATATGGAAAGACTTATCAGAGCAGAGAGTAAAAAGACAAGTATGATTCTTTATACAGCATGGGGAGGAACTCGTAAAGAACTTTTAAATGCAGATGAGATAAAAAATCAACAGAGTGGAAATAATAAAATCGAATATAGAGGAAGATTTGAAATAGGGGCAACTATAGGAGCTCATTCGGGACCTGTATATGGATTTGCTATTATTCCAAAAATAATATAAAAATATTTTTATAGCATTATAAAATAAAAAAGTTTGCTTATTTTTTAAAATAGGAGTATACTAGTAAATATTAAAAAGTAAAAGAGAGTTATTATTAAAAAACTCTCTTTTGTATTTTTAATATGTGGGTTTAAAAAATATAAATTAGTTTTTAAAGTTTTTAAATATTATAAATTTTTATTAAGGAGAGTGAAAATTATGAAATTTTCAAGTTACCTAGACCCTAATTTTATCTTTACAGATCTAAAAGGTAAAAATCCTGAAGAGATAATAGTGGAAATGGTAGAAAAAATTGCCGAAAAAGATAAGAAGGTGAAAGCTTCACAAGTTGTTATTCAAGAGGCAATAATAAGAAGAGAAAGAGAGATATCTACAGGAATAGGAAGTGGAATAGCTATTCCCCACGCTAGAATAGAAAATTTTAATGATTTTATTGTAGCAATAGGATTATTGGATAATCCGATAGAGAGCGAGATAGCAGCAACTAATAAAAGTGATAAGGTAGATTTAGTATTTTTAATAATCTCAGATGTATTAAAAAATAAAAATATATTAAAAGTAATGAGTGCTGTTTCAAAACTTGCATTAAAACAGGGAGAACTTTTAGAAAAAATTAGAAAAGAAAGAAATCCTAAAAAAATAATTGAGTACTTTCAAGCAGCAAATATAGAGTTTGAACATAAGATAGTGGCTGAAGATGTACTTAGTCCGGATATAAAACCAGCTACACCAGACAATACTCTTGAAGAGATAGCTAAAAGACTTATACTAGAAGAAACAAGTGGACTTCCTGTTGTAGACAAGAATGGAAAATTCTTAGGAGAGATAACAGAGAGAGAGCTTATAGATTATGGTATGCCAGAGTATCTTTCTCTTATGGGGGATTTGAACTTTTTAACAGTTGGGGAACCATTTGAAGAGTATCTAGTAAATGAATCAAAAGTTACTATAAAAAATTTATACAGAATTTCAAATGATATAATAATAGATAGAAAAACTCCTATAATGGAAATCTGCTTCATTATGGTAAATAAAGGAATAACTAGACTATATGTAGTTGATGATGGAAAGTACTATGGAATGATAAAAAGATCAGATATCATCAAGAAAGTTTTACATATATAGTAAATCTAAATTAAAATAGTGGGGGGATATATTTAAGGAGGATAATTAAAAATGATATATATAATAATAGGATTAGTAGTTTTTGTGTCAGTATTTTATCTGATGATAACAGAAAAAGTACCTCAAGCTTGGGCAACAATGATAGGTGGACTTATAATGGCATTGATAGGGATAATCAATGAAGAGGACGCACTTGAAGCTGTATCTGAAAGACTTGAGATTTTATTTCTTTTAATTGGTATGATGATAATTGTTCATCTTGTATCAGAGACTGGAGTATTCCAATGGTTTGCTATTAAGGTAGCTCAATTAGTAAGGGGAGAACCTTTTAGATTAGTAGTTTTACTAGCAGTAGTAACAGCTCTATGTTCAGCTTTTCTAGATAATGTTACTACAATTTTACTTATGGCTCCTGTATCTATATTACTGGCAAAACAATTAAAACTAGATCCATTTCCTTTTGTTATTACAGAGGTAATGTCTGCAAATATTGGTGGACTTGCTACATTGATTGGAGACCCTACACAATTAATCATAGGAGCAGAGGGAAATTTAGGTTTTAACTCTTTCCTATTAAATACAGCTCCAATGTCAATTATAGCTATGATAATATTAATAGCTAATGTGTATATAATATATGGTAGACATATGGTTGTTTCAAATGAATTAAAAGCAAGAATTATGGAATTGGATTCTTCAAGAAGTTTGAAAGACCAAAAGCTTTTACAACAAGCAGCAGTAATATTTGCTCTTGTACTTGTAGGATTTATATTAAATAACTTTATAAATAAAGGATTAGCTATAATCTCTCTATCTGGAGCAATATTCTTAGTAATTATTGCTAAGAGAAATCCAAAAGAGATATTAGAACATGTAGAGTGGGAAACTTTATTTTTCTTCATTGGATTATTTATGATGATTAGAGGAATAGAAAATCTAAATATCATTAATATAATAGGAGATAGAATCATTCACTTAACAGAGGGAAAATTTGATATGGCTGTAATAGCTGTAACTTGGTTATCAGCAGCTTTTACTTCTATAATAGGAAATGTTGCAAATGCAGCTACTGTTTCAAAAATTTTAGGAGTAATGGTACCATCATTTGATGGATTAGGAAATACTCAAGCTTTTTGGTGGGCATTATCATTTGGTTCTTGTTTAGGTGGAAATATAACAATACTTAGTTCAGCAACAAATGTTGTAGCTGTAGGAGCTGCAGGTAAGGCTGGATGTAAAATAGATTTTATGAAGTTCTTCAAATTTGGAGGACTAATAGCTTTTGAAACATTATTAGTAGGAACAATATATCTGTATGTAAGATATATGTAAGAAATTTAAGGAGGTATAACTTAAGAAGTTGTAAATACCTCCTTATTTTTTATATAATTTTTGATTTTATTGAGATGACAGTAAAGATTTGTATTAGAGGATATATAAGAAAAAATTGTTGTGGTAACTATAAAAGAGTGTGATGGTTGTCTAAAAAAGTCTAAAAAGAAAAGGGAGGAATGTAGTATGTCAGTAGTAACAACTAGCATTGGAAACTTATATATCAGAGCATTTTGAAGGAGTTTAGAAGTTATAAGAGTTATTTAATGAGGTAAGGTAGGGAGAAATTACTTGAAGTGTAGAGCAAAACTCACTTAGGGGATTTCTTTTTGGAAACGATATAATTATTTATAGTAAAAGTCTGATTCTTATTTTAGAAAAAAGAGAAAATTGGAAGCGATCTAAATAAAAAAATTAAATCACTTCCGTAGATAAAGGATAGATTATGTAAAATTTGAAAGGTGCATAATCTATCTTTTTTTATTTTTTGTAAAAGTACATATTTTACTGAAAAAGCGTACTTTAAGTATATGTAATCAATTTATTTTACCCTTTTTTCTATTTTATGTCAATAGCCTTAACCTAAATAAGTAGAACTTTTTTTAAAAAATTATAATTTTTAAAACAAATTTTTAATACGTAAATTCGCTTTTTCAGTATAAAAAGAACTCAAAAAAGGAGGAGTTTTTTTGGCTAACTATATAGTTCAATTTCCTTTGAAAGTAGAGAAGTATCAAGAGGATATCCTTGAGAAAAGATTTAGGATAGGTAGGGATATATACAACTCTCTTTTGGTAAAGATGATGAAAAAATATGATGAGATGAGAAAGCAAAGAGTATATAGGGAGCTACTCCATGAGATAGCTAATACTGAGAAGAAAAAATCACTGTATAAAAAGCTAGAGGCAATAAGAAAAGAGAGTGGATTTACAGAGTATGCTTTTCATAAAGAGGTAAAGGATATGCAGAAATTTTTTAAGCAGAATATAGATTCCTTTACAGCTCAAAAGATAGCTTCACAGGTGTGGAGAGCTTTTGAAAAGATGATGTATGGAAGTGGGCAGAAGGTACATTTTAAACAGGAAGATGATTTCAAATCTCTTGAGGGAAAATCCAATGGAACAGGGATTAGATATATAGATGGATATATAGATTGGAAAGGACTTAGATTAAAAGTTCTAATTGATAAGGAAAACTACTATGAGAAAGAGGCTCTTAAAAGTGAGATAGCCTATTGTAGACTTATTAGAAAAAATATTCGTGGGAAACTCAAATACTATACACAGATAGTTTTTAAAGGTATGCCACCTAGAGAGGTAGATAAAAAAACTGGAGAGTATAGAAAAAGAGTAGGTAGTGGAGAGGTAAAGGTAAAGATAGGTAAGGAGTACCTTGTCTATGAAAAAGATGGGGAGTCTAAAGAGATAGAGCTAGCTGATAAAATCTACTCACTAGAGGTAAGAAGAAGAGAGCTCATAGAGAAGATAAATAGACGGAAAAGAGAGGGGCTATCAACACTCAGTGTAAGACATAGAAAACTAGTAGAGGAGTTAAAAGAGGTATATAGAAAACAAAGTGATGTGAGAAAGTACCAACATGAGTGCTTGAGTAATGAGATACTAAGCCTTGGAGATAGGGTAGAGATAGAGGAACTAGAAAGTGTGCAAGAGGAGATTTACTCTAAGGGAAAAGAGAGAAGAGTGAAGATAACTAGGAGTGGTAAGAGAGGAAATAGGGCTCCTAAGATGCTTGTGGAAATTTTAAATAGAAAGCTAAAGAAAAGTGAAACTTAAGAATTATTTCATATTCCAAAAAGTTGATTAATTATGCTTATCTCATTAAAAACACAAAACTCACTTCGTTCAAACAGTTGTGTTTTTTAGCATTCGATTTCGCTGTATTAATCTAACTTTTTTACATAATTTACATAATTCTTTAAAGTTTCACACTAATCATTCTATTTAAAATAGGTTTTGATGCGAACCTAACTAGTAATAGTGAAAACTTCAAATGAAAAAGATTGGGCTATCTCTCTTTAGAGAGGGATAGAAAGTCTTAAGTAATGAGGAGTAAGAAGTGTCAGTACTTTTCATTTGTTTAAAAAAATATTTAACAGATAAATGAGGAATTGGAGAGAATTTTTTATGAAAAGACAGGTAGCAAAAGTTGTAATGATAATAATGCAGTTCATTTTCTATTTTGTAGTGAATGAACTATTTGATGTGCCAGATAGGATAATGTATAATACATTTTTTATTTATCTGGCTTTAAATTTAACCAAAAATATGTATTCTTTTAAAACTATTCTAATATGGGAAGAATTGAGAAAACTCCTATTAGTTCATGCTGAGTACCTGATAATTATGCTTATTAATGACTTGGCTTTCTGGGGTATGAAATTTATTCCTGTACACCTTTTTGTAGGACTTACTTTTACATTCTTTAATATTTTCATAATTAGATTTATAAGGGCAGTATTTAGAAAAAATCTTGAGAAGAGCTTGTTGATAATAGGGATAGGAAATACTGCTAATCAGATAACAAGGATAATAAGAGATAATAATACCTTTACTATGTATAAACTACTAGGGTATATCTCAGCTAATAGTATAGAAGGGGTAAACCAAGAGGTACATGTAGAAAAAGATAGAGTGATAGGTACCTATGAGGATTTGGATAAAATCCTAGATGAGAATAAGGTAAATGAGGTGCTGATAGCTTTACCACTAGCAGATAATGAGCAGATGGAAGAGATAATTAATAAGCTAGATGGAAGAGTAGATAAGATTAAGTTTATTCCAAGACTAAATGGTACATATACACTTAACTCAACAGTAGAGGACTATGATGGAATGATGGTGTTATCTACTTACAATGGAATGAATAAGAAAAGGTATAAGATATTGAAAAGATGCTTTGATATCTTTGCTGGTAGTGTAGGTTGTGTAGTATTAGGACTACTTTATTTAATCTTTGCTCCTAAGATAAAAAAAGATGGTGGGAAGGCAATATTTACTCAAAATAGAATAGGTAAAGATGTAAAACCATTTAAGATGTATAAGTTTAGAAGTATGTATGTAGATGCAGAGGAGAGATTACAAGAGCTATTAGAAAAAGATGAGAAGATAAGAGAGGAGTTCTATAGAACCTTTAAATTGAAAGATGACCCAAGAATTACAAAGGTAGGAGAGTTCTTGAGAAAAACTTCACTAGATGAGTTTCCACAGTTTCTCAACGTGATAAAGGGAGAGATGTCCTTTGTAGGGCCTAGACCAGTGGTACAAAAGGAAGTGGATATGTACTATGGGAAAGAGAATGCAAGAAAGATATTTATGGTAAAACCAGGAATAACTGGAATGTGGCAAGCTAATGGAAGGTCAGATGTAGAGGATTATGATTCAAGAATAGCTTTAGACTTATACTACATACGTAACTGGTCATTGTGGCTAGATGTGATAATAACAGTTAAGACAATAAAGAATGTTATATATAGGAAGGGTGCATATTGATGGAACCGTTAGTAAGTATAATTACACCAGTCTATAATTCAGAAGAATATTTAGAGGAAACAATTTTATCAGTGATAAATCAAACTTATAAGAACTGGGAATTATTATTAATTGATGATTATTCAACAGACAATAGTTATAAAATAATTGAAAAATATTTGACTGATGAAAGAATAAAGTATTTAAGAAACGAAAGAAATAGTGGTCCAGCTATAACTAGAAATGTAGGCTTAGAAACTGCTAATGGAAAATATATATCACTTTTAGATAGTGATGATTTTTGGAAAAAGGATAAATTAAAAAATCAAGTTGATTTTATGATAAAAAATAATCTTGAATTATCACATGGAAATTATTATTTTTGTAATTTAAAAGGAGAAATAATCAAAAATATAAAAGTTAGTGAAAAAATTGACTATAAAACTTTATTGAAAGAAAATCAATTTAAAACCATGACAATGATGATAAAAAAAGAGGTTTTAGAAGAGATAAGATTTCAAAATATTAAACATGAAGATTTTGCATTTTTTTTAGATATTTTGAAGAAAGTAAAATATTCTTTAGCGGATATAACAAAAGATGATTCATATTGTAGGATAGGAAAAGTAAGTGTCTCAAGCAACAAATTAAAAAGTGCGATATGGACATGGAATATATATAGAAAATATGAAAAATTAAATTTGATAAAAAGTATATATTATTTTAGTAATTATATATATAGAGGATTGAGAAAATATAAGTGAGAATAGAAATAGTTAAGAGGAGAATAAAATGGTTTCAATTTTAATAATAACCTATGGAAGAGAAGAAGAGCTAATAGAAACATTAAATAATATAAATAATTATAATGAGGAAATAATAGAGTTATTAATTTTAGATAATAATGATACTAATAAATTAGAAAACTATATAAGAGAAATATTTAAAGAAAATAAAAAGATTATATTAAGATATTTTAATGAAGGCATAAACTATGGAGTTGCTTTAGGAAGAAATTATTTAATAAAAAAAGCAAAAGGAGATATATTAATTACCCTAGATGATGACATAGAAATAGAAAATATAAATAATTTAGTTTTTAAAGTAAAAAAATATTTTAGAGAAAATACTCAAATAGGATGTTTAGCATTTAATATAAAAAATTATTATAGTAGAGAAAGATTAAGGCATGAAATTCCTCATGGAAATAAAAAGTTAAATTTTGAAGAGAACTTGTTTACATATTATTATATAGGTGCGGGCCATGCAATAAAAAAAGAAATATATGATAAATGTGGTCTTTATCCAGATGATTTAGGAAAATATGGTGGAGAAGAAAGAGATTTATCATTTAGAATAATAGAAAATAATTATAAAATTTTGTATGCTGCGGATATTATTATATTTCATAAAGTTTCTCCTAAAGGAAGAATGAGTAAAAAAATAGAGCAATATTATAGATATAGAAATCAATTAATAGTTATAAATCGTTATATGCCATTAAAATACAGAATAAGCAATAATTTTATCTGGAGTTTATACTATTTATTAGTTAAAAACGGAAAAATAAAAGAAGTATTTAAAGTATTAAAAGAATGTCATAATATAAACTCAATAGAAAGTAAAAAAATAATAGAGAGAATAAAAGGATTAAGAGGTAGAATATGGTTTTAGAAATAAAGAATATATATTATATTATATTATTTTTTCTTATTATTGGAAGTGTATTTGATATAACAAATTCTAAAATAAAAAAACAAGTTTTTCTTTTTAATTTTATAGTTATATTCCTTTTTGCTACACTTAGATATGGGGTAGGTTCTGATTATTTTCAGTATGAAGCACTTTATCAAGAGGCACTACCATTAACAAAATTAAAGTTAAAAGAATTACTATCTAATACACATAATTTAGAATTAGGGTATTTAATACTTCAAAGCTTAATTAAAGAGTTTACTATCTCCTATAGAATTTTTTTAATTATTTATAATTTGATATTATTTTATTTTCTATACAAAGGTATTATATATAATAAAAATAGAAATATACAACTACTAATATTTTACTCTTTATTTTATTTATTTTATATAACTAGTACATATAGACAAGGGATGGCTATAGTAATTTTATACTATAATTTACAAAATTTAGAATTAAATAATAAAAAAAAATTTATATTATATGTAATATTTGCAGGAATGTTTCACAGAATATCTTTTATTTATCTTTTATTTTATCCAATATTAAAAAAGAAAATAAAAAAAAGAGTATACCTATTTCTTTTTATAATTTGTTTTATTTTAGGATATATAGATTTTTTAGAGAAAGTTTTAAATATTTTGAATTTAAGGTTAAATACTTTTTCTTTTTTTAGAAGAGTCTATTATTATTATACTGTTAAAAATAATGGGAAAATAGGAGTTTCTTTGCTGGGATATCTTCAAAAAATAATCTTGATTTTTTTTATGAGCTTTAATTTAAATAGAAATAAAATAATATATAACAATTTATTTTTTTATTATATAATTTCATTTATTCTATTTTCTAATGTTGGAGTTTTAGCAGGAAGAATAAGTGCTGTTTTTGCAATAGTACAAGTTTATTATTTTTCTAATAGTATATATTATTTAAAAAAATGGGAAAAAGTAATATTAATTTTTGTATTAATTGTATTTTGCTGCATGTATTTTATAAAAGAATTATATACAATAAACCCAATTAGAAATGAATATAATTATTTACCATATAAAATTTTAATATTTTAAAATACTAAGGAGTGTAATGAAAAAAGTAGTTTTAGTAAGTAATTTAAGAATGTTATTAATTTTCTTATTATTAAATTCAGATGATTTAGATAATATATGTTTTATTTTTGATAGTAGTTTTAGTAGTGATAAAAAATTAAAAAAAAATTTGTTATTAAAGGAGAAAAAAAGATTTAAACGGATAGCAAACATATTTTTTGATTATTTTAAATTAAAAAAACTTAATCTTTCAAAAAATGTAAAAGTATATGGAGCTGACCATATTCGAGGAGCTAATTTTTTTCTAAAAAGATATGAATTTTATTTGATAGAAGATGGGATGATGAATTATGCAAAGCAAACATATAAGAGAACGATAAAGAATTTACTTTTTTCAAAGCCAAAACTTGGAAGAGATAAAAATGTAAAAAAAATATATTTAACAGGATTAGCTCAAATTCCAGAGGAAATAAAGGATAAAGTAGAAATTGTAGATTTAAAAAAATTGTGGAAATTAAAGACAAAAGAAGAGCAAGAAGAAATTTTAGAAGTTTTTGGTTTTAATAGAGAAATTTTAGAGAAGATAAAAGAAAAAAATACAATTTTATTTACTCAACCACTTTCAGAAGATGGAATACTAAATGAACAAGAGAAAATTGAACTATATTCAAAAATTATTTTAAAATATCCAAAAGAAAAATTAATTATAAAAACTCATCCTAGAGAAAAAACAAATTACTCAAAAGTTTTTAATGAAATATATATTTTGGAACAAAATTTTCCAGCAGAAATATTTAAGTTGTTAGAAATAAGTTTTAAAAAAGGAGTAACTCTATTTTCAACTGCTGTACTAACAAATAATTGTAAAGAAATAGATTTCTATGGAACAGAAGTACATCCAAAATTATTAAAAAAATTTGGTTCAATGGACCATATTATGAAAAGAAATAAATTTTTATAGAAAGGAAAAATTTTAAAATAATGAATAATGGAATAAAAAAAATAATTAATAATATAGGATGGCTTATATTTGATAAAATATTTATATTATTATTACAATTTTTTGTAGGAGTTAAAATAGCTAACTATTATGGAGCTACCTTGTTTGGACAATATAGTTATGCAATATCTTTAGTAGCATTTTCAAATATCTTTTTTGAGTTAATAAATAGTAGAGTATTAAAAAAATATTATACTAAAGAGAATTTTAATATTTTAGTATTTAATACTAATTTTTTTAAAAATAGTATAGCTATTATTTTATTTTTTATTCCAATTATATATAAATTTTTTTATAAAATAGATAATACTTTATTTTATTTATTGATACTTTTGTGTTTAGATAATATTTTAATGACAGCGACTTCAGGTATAGAAAACTTTTTTGAATATAAATTAGAAGCTAAAAGAATAGTTATATCCAATAATATTGTAAAAATAATTTCATATTTTTTACAATATATTTGTATGATTTTAAATAAAGGAATAATCTTTATAGCAATTGTAAGATGTATTGGGAGTTTAATAAGGGTTATTATTTTAAAATATCAATATAATAGCTCTTATTTAGGAAAATTAGAAAATAAAAGTGTAAAATTAGATATTAAGTTAATAGTAAAAATTATAGATGAGAGCAAATATTTATGGTTTAGTTTTGTTTCATTTTTAATTTATACCCAGACTGATAGATTAATGATAAACCATTATTTAGGGGTAGAAGAGGTAGGAGTATATACAATAGGAATGCAATTATCAAATATTTTAGCAATCTTGATAGGACCAATACAAAATTCTCTTTTTCCTAAATTTTTAGAATTGTATAGAAATGATTACCAAAAATATTATAACTTTTATAAATTAACTAATACTATAATAACTCAATTTTATTTAATAATTACATTAATTTCGATAATTGTTGTTAAATATACTTTTAAATATGTATATAGTAGCCAATATGATGGAGCTATTTTAATATATTCGATTTTGGCTTTTTCAGTTTTTATAAAAGCAAATGGGTCTTTACAAACTAGTCATATGACAATAAAAAATATAACAAAAAAAAGTTTTTATAAAACATTAGTGAGCTTAATATTAAATATTATATTGAATATATTATTAATTCCTAAGTATGGGATAAATGGAGCTGCTATTGCTACTTTAATAACTCAATTTATAGCTCTATTTTTAATTGATTTTTTCATAAAGGAGTATCAAGAACAGGCAATAATTCAATTGAAATCTTTAAATTTAATATACTTAATAAAAGAAATTAAAAAATATTTAAAAAAGGAGTAGAAATATGTATAAAAATAAAAGAATCTTGGCAATAATTCCAGCTAGAGGTGGAAGTAAAGGGATACCATCTAAAAATATAATAGACATATATGGAAAACCATTAATTCAATATTCTATTGAATGTGCAAAAGAATCAAAGTATATAGATAGAACAATTATTTCTACTGATGATTTTAAAATAAAAGAAGTTTCAGAGAGATGTGGAGGAGATGTTCCATTTTTAAGACCAAGTGAATTAGCACAAGATACTTCTAAAACAATAGATTGCTTAGTGCATGCTGTAAATTGGTTAAAAGAACATGGAGAAGAGTATGATTACTTAGTATTACTTCAAAATACAGTACCATTAAGAAAAAGTTGGCAAGTAGATGAGGCGATAGAAAAATTATTTTCTGGTAATGAGAGAAGTTTAGTAAGTATAACAGAAGTAGAAGAAAATCCAGTATTAATGAGAACTTTAAATGAGGATGGAACTGTTAAAAATATGTTACAACTTAATAGTACTATGAGAAGACAAGATTTTCCTAAATTTTATAGAGTAGACGGAGCTATATATATTCAAAAACTAGATAAAGATTTTAATTTAGATACAAGTTTAAATGATGGAAAATTAGCATATATCATGGAAGAAAAATATTCTGTTGATATTGATACTTATTTAGATATAAAAAAAATAGAATATTATTTGGAACAAGAATTAAATAATAAATAAGAGATTTAGGGTGAGAAAATATGAAAAAGAAGTTAATCTTAATAGGAGCAGGGGGATTTGCTAAATCAGTAATTGACTCAATTGATGAAAAAAAATATAGCATAGAAGGATTTATAGATAATATTAAAAGTGGTTCTCACTTAGGCTATAAAATTTTTGCTAATAATTTGGACGAGTTAGAAAACAAAGAAGATTATTGTTATTTCATATCAATTGGTGATAATGAAAAAAGGACTTATTGGTATAAAGAAGTAATAAAAAGAAATTTGGATATTATAAATGTAATAGATAAAACAGCCATCTTATCAGAAAATATAACCTTTGGAAGGGGTATATTTGTAGGTAAATTAGCTATTATAAATAATGATGCAAGAATTGGAGAGAACGTTGTAATAAATACAAAAGCTTTAATAGAACATGGGTGTAGAATAGGAAATAATGTAAATGTTTCTACGAATACTGTTTTAAATGGAGATGTAATAGTAAAAGAAAATTGTTTTATAGGAAGCTCATCAGTAGTTAATGGACAAATTACAATAGAAAAAAATAGTATTATAGGTTCTGGAACGGTTGTAATAAGAGATGTGGAAAAAAATGTAGTTATGGCAGGTATCCCAGCAAAAGTAATAAGGAGAATAGAGAATGAGTAGAGTATTTATAGTAGCAGAAATAGGATGTAATCACAATGGGGATTATAATTTAGCTAGAAAAATGGTGGAGGTTGCTAAAGAGTGTGGAGTAGATGCTGTAAAATTTCAAACATTTAAGGCTGATAAATTAATATCTAAATATGCACCTAAAGCAGAATATCAAAAAAAAGTAACTGATTCAAATGAAAGTCAATTAGATATGACTAGAAAATTAGAGTTACCATATGATGAATTTGTAAAACTTTCAGAATACGCTAATGAATTAGGACTTATTTCTTTTTCAACTCCTTTTGATTTTGAATCAATAGATTTTTTAAGTTCTCAAAAACAACTTATATGGAAAATACCATCAGGAGAGATAACAAATCTTCCTTATTTAGAAAAAATAGCAAAATTAGATATTCCAGAAAAAGAAATTGTAATTTCTACTGGAATGGCTACAGTTCAAGAAATAAAAGAAGCATTAGAAATATTGAGAACAAATGGAATGACTAATGAAAAAATAACTATTTTACATTGTAATACAGAATATCCAACACCATTTGAAGATGTAAATTTAAATGCTATATCTTATTTAAAAAAAGAGTTTTCAGAATATAAAATAGGATTTTCTGATCATTCGGAAGGATATTTAGCAGGAATAGCTTCAGTAACTTATGGAATAACTTTTATTGAAAAGCATTTCACTTTAGATAAGAATTTTGGAGGACCTGATCATAAAGCATCTGTTACTCCAGAAGAATTAAAAAAATTATGTGAAGGAATACGGATAATAGAAAAATGTTTAGGTGTTTGTGATAAGATAGTAACTAATTCAGAAGGAAAAAATAAAATAGTAGCTAGAAAATCAATAATAGCAAATTCTAAAATAAAAAAGGGTGAAATCTTTACAGAGCAAAATTTAACAGCTAAAAGACCTGGAAATGGAATAAGTCCAATGAATTGGTATGATATTTTAGGTAAAGAAGCTGAAAAAGATTTTGAAGAAGATGAAGTGATAGTAGATTCAAGATTTAAAAATCAGGAGGTATAGTTGTGAAAAAAATAGCAATTATCCCTGCTAGATCAGGGTCAAAGGGATTAGTAAATAAAAATATTTTAATGTTATTAGATAAGCCTATTTTAGCATACACAATAGAAGCTGCTATACAATCAGAAAAATTTATTAAAGTAATTGTAAGTACTGATTCACTAGAATATAAAGAAATAGCAGAAAAATATGGTGCAGAAGTAGTTATGAGAGGTGAAGAGTTATCTAATGATTCTGCAACATCATATATGGTAATAAAGGATATATTAGGAAAAAATTTAGGGATAGAATATGACTATTTTGTATTATTGCAACCAACTTCTCCTTTTAGAAATTATCAACATATAAATGAAAGTATAGAGAAATTTGAAAAAAATATAAGTAATTATGATTTTTTAGTATCAATGACAGAAACTTCTAAAGCTTCAACTTTAATTAAGCCGATAGAAGAAGATGAAAGTTTGAAACATTATGATTTGGATTTTTCAAATTATAAGAGACAAAACTATAAAGAGTATTATCCTAATGGAGCAATATTTATCGGAAAAAATAAAGAGTATCTAGAAAGAAAACATTTTTTTGGTAAAAAATCTTTAGCTTATTTTATGAATAAAGCAGATTCTATAGATATAGATGACAGATTAGATTTTGAATTTGCTATTTTATTAATGAGTATGAAGCAAAAAGAAAAGCAGTTATTAAAAAATATTGAAAATAGGATAGAGGAAAAAAAAGAAAAGTTTAACAAAGTAGAAGATATAACCCTAATAGGACATTCTATTTTTGACAATTGGGGTATAGAGATGTTCCAAGGGTATAAAGTAAATAATTTAGGGATAAGAGGAATAAATACTATCCAATATAATAATATGATTTTTGAAAAAGAATTGATAAAAAATATAGGAAAATATGTATTTTTAATGGCAGGCACTAATGATATAGTAATTAATAATTGGAAAAAGGAAGATACGTTACTCTGGATAAATGAAAGCATAAGATACATAGAAGAAATGAATCGAAATACTAAAATATTTTTTTTAGAAGTTCCTAAAGTTATTTCAAGAGCAGATAGAAATAATAAAATTATAGAAGAATTAAATACTTATTTAAAAGATAATTTAGAGAGTAGAATAGAATATATCTCTTTAGAAAAATTAGAAGATAAATTTGGTAATTTAAAATTAGAATATACTTATGATGGATTACATTTTAATGAAAAAGGATATCAAAAATTACTTGAAATATTACAAGAGGAAATTAAATTATGAAAAAATTATTGTATGTAACAGGCTCAAGAGCTGAATATGGAATAATGAAAAGATTATTATTAAAATTGAATCAAGATAGTGAAATTGATTTGAAAATAGTGGCTACTGCTATGCAAGTGGATGAAAGATATGGAATGACATATAAGGTAATAGAGGAAGATGGATTGAATATAGATAAATTAATAAATATTCAATTAGATAACAGCAATAATGAGAAAGTTATTCATTCAATGGCTATATGTTTGGATAAATTTGGAAAATATTTATATAATAATGAATTTGATGCAATAATTTTACTTGGAGATAGATATGAGATTTTATCTGTAGCTATAGCAGCAGCTATACAAAATATTCCAATTATTCATTTGCATGGAGGAGAAATAACTTTAGGGAATTATGATGAATTTATTAGACATAGTATAACTAAGATGAGTAAATTACATCTAGTTTCAACAGCTGAATATAGAAAAAGGGTTATTCAATTGGGAGAAAATCCAAATTCAGTGTATAATATTGGGTCTTTAGGTGCAGAGAATAGTTTGACATTACCACTACTTTCTTATGAAAATTTATTAGATAGATTTCAATTAGAAAATAGAGAGTATTTTGTGGTACTTTTCCATCCAGAAACTCTTACAGAAAATAGTATTGAAAATCAAATGGTAAATTTATTAGAAGCAATAGATATTTACAAAAAGAATTATAATTTTATATTTATTGGTTCTAACTCTGATACTGGTTCAAATATAATTTATAATATGTTAAACAACTATACTAATAAAAATAATTTTAAATTTTTAACATCTGTAAAATCAGAAGAATATTTATCATTAGTTAAGTATTCTAAAGGATTAATAGGAAATTCATCTTCTGGATTAATAGAAGTTCCAAGTCTAAATGTGCCAACTATAAATATTGGAGATAGACAAAAAGGAAGAGTAAGAGGAAAATCTGTTATTGATGTAAGAGCAAATAAGGGAGAAATAGATAAAGCAATAAAAACAATTTTAACAAAGGAATATAGAAGTAAGTTAAAAGATATGAGAAATCCTTATTACCAAGAAAATAGTTTAGAGAAGGCTTATCAAATTATAAAAGAGTTTTTAAATTCTCAAAATATAAAAAAACTAAAAGAATTTTATGATTTATAATATGATCGAAGTGGAGGTACAATAATTTATGAAAGTAACAAAAGCAGTCATACCAGCAGCAGGGCTTGGTACTAGA
>OGLQ01000519.1_pt1 | contig 26971 bp, 20 predicted proteins | sample 1572941 | NCBI WGS metagenome assembly OGLQ01 (sample SAMEA2581891, study PRJEB24529) | metagenome | biome: Human gut stool | place: China | collected 2011
CCATCCGGACGAACTCGATCTGCGAGATCATATCCTTGACGCTGTTCTGCCAGTTAAAGAGGTCGATGATCTCATAGTCGGACACATCGATTGGCACATCCAGCCATGCCTCCGGCTTTTCACCCTGAAACAGCATATCCTGATCTAGCTTGCGCTTGTTCTCCGGTGCCAGCACATACGCCATCGGCTGATATTTCGCAATGTCCAGCACCCGGTGCAGGCTGTAAGGCATATTGAACATATTGGCGTTGTCCACAAAGTCAATCACCAGCAGATCCTCTTTGCCCGGGCAGCGGCGTGTGCCACGGCCAAGCTGCTGCAAATAAATCGTTTTGGACATAGTCGGGCGTGCCATGAACAGCACCGTGGTATGCGGGCTGTCCCAGCCTTCGTTCAGAAGGTCACAGGCACAAAGAACATTGGTCGAGCCGGTTTCATAGTCCTTCAGAATCTTTTCCCGAACCTCCACACGATCCCGCCCAGAAACTGCTTCTGCCTTCACGCCGCTATCTCGCAGCAACTTTGCAATTTCGGCTGCATGGTCTACGCTGGCACAGAAGATTACTGTCTTTTTGCCGTTGACGTACTTTAAATATGTATCAACGATCAACTGATTCCGTTCCGGGATGAACAGCTTGCTTTCCAGATCCTGCGAATTGTATTTGATGCCGTTGATCCGCACATCGGTCAGGTCGATGTTGGTCTTGACCCGGATACAGCGAATCGGCACCAGAACGCCACGCTCCACGGCAGTCTTGAGATCCATTTTGTGGGCAACATTCTGGAACAGCTCCAGCATATCTTCGCCATCGCTGCGTTCCGGGGTAGCGGTCAAACCCAAAATAAACTTCGGGTGGAAGTAGGTGAAAATCTTCTGGTAGGTGTTGGCTGCCGCATGGTGACATTCGTCCACAATCAGGTAGTCAAAATCTGTAGGCGAGAACTTTTCCAGATCCTTGGAGATACTCTGCACCGTTGCAAAAATGACCGTCTGGCTCATATCCTTCTGACTTCCGGTATATTCCCCCAGTGTAGCCTCTGGCCACACTTTCGCAAACGTATCCTTAGCCTGTGAAGCCAGCTTCAGGGCATTGACCAGAAAGAGCGTTCGTCCGCCCACAGCTTTTGCATCTGTGGCGGCTGTGATTGTTTTTCCGACACCGGTTGCATGGTACAGCAGCGCGATAGTTTTACCATCCTCACGCATCTTCTTCAGATTGTCGATGGCTTCCTGCTGGTAATCTCGCAACTCTATCGTCTGCCCCATCTGAACCGGAAGATTCGCTTCAAATGCCTTGAACATGGGACTGCTGCCCAAGAAAGTAATCAGCTCATCCTTGACCTTTTCCGGTTGCTTTTCCAACTGGCTGTAGATCCAACGGTATACTTTCCAGTTGTCATAGATCAAGCTGTTCTGCTTCAGGAGGTCATCAGCGTATTTATTTTCGGACACCTTGCTAGGGTTGTGGTAGGTCTCACCGTCAATCTCGATTGCAATTTTGGATTCAGGCGATTCCAGCGCAAAATCGATATAGCGGTGCCGACCATAGATGTCCACGCAGGGGTACTGGACCTGCAAATTTTCGGTCTTTTCCGGGCCAAAAGCCTCACAGAAAAGCTGTACAAACAGCTCCTCTGCACGGCTGTTGACACTGGTTGCTTTCATTGGCTCCATGGTGGCCTCCTAAAACGATATTCCCAATTAAGATTTATAATTTTATTATATCATACGCAAAAAGCTCTGTATAGTTTGTTTCTTTGGCAAGGTTTTCTGTCCTTGCTGCTTAATTCTATACCTTTATAAGAGAACTCATTGATTTTTTATTTGACTGACGTTTCCAAAAAATAACCATAAATTTTTTCTCAAAAGACTTAACTCTACTGCATCCATGGGCTTCTACTAAGCGAAGACACTTACAGTTGGAAGTGAAAGCGGGGTTTTACCATGGATTATAATGCAGTTTTGAATCGTGTACGCCCGATGCTGACGAACGGCAATCACCTGTCTGCGCAAGGCTTTGATGCGCTGTTTGGTTCCTGTTCTCAGCAGGAACAGGAGCATCTGCTGGCCGAGCTGGCGGGGCTCGGCATCCTAGTGGATACCAGCGCCGCTATACCCAGCAGCAGAAAGGCCACTTCTTTCTGCCGCAGCGACTTTACCTCCAAGCAGCTTTGGTCTATGACCAACGAGCAGCTCTGCGTATTGGCACAGCAGGGTGATGAGAGCGCCAAGGAGATCCTCGTGCGCAAGACCGCCGGTTTTGTCCACCTAATGGCCCGCAGAGTTCCACAACTGCTCGCCCATAGCTGCCTGACCGAGGAGGACAACTTCCAGAACGGCATTCTGGGACTGTTTACTGCGGTCCAGCGGTTCGATGCGCTGCAGGGCTACAGCTTCCTGACCTACGCCGCCTACTGGATTCGCCAGTCCATCCTGCGCGAAGCCATCAATACCGGCCTTACGGTACGCATCCCGGTACACTATTTTGACACGCTCTGCCGGGTGCGTGTCGTCTGCACCACCTGCATGCAGCTGGATGGTCCGGATCTCTGGCGTGCCATTGCCGAGGCTGAAACCGGCAGCGGTCACCCCTGCACGGTGGAGCAGGCGCGCCGCTACCTGAGCGACATACTCGTTTACCTCAACGTTACCAGCCTGAACCTTATGGTCGGCGAGAGCCACGACACCGAGCTTGCGGAGCTTCTGGCGGATGACGTCAGCCCCGATCCTGTGGACACTGTGAGCGAGAACGAGACCGTTCAGGAAGTCCGGTTGCTTCTTTCTCAGCTTCCCGAACGCGAGTCCACTGTTCTCCGGCTGCGCTACGGTATCCCGGATGACCGCTGCCGTACACTGGACGAGATCGGTGCGCAGCTGGGCGTCACGCGGGAACGTATCCGCCAGATTCAGGTGCGTGCCGAGCGCCACCTGCGGGAGATGCTGAAGCGCCGCTCCTCATCCACCCTTTTTGCTGCCTGATTTTTTGACCTGATGGAGGATTTTGCCATGAATACATTGCTTTGTTCTTATCTTTCCGCCCATGCTGCTGAGGATACTCTGTTTGTCTTGTGGGGTTTTTCTTCGGAGGACGCCGGTCTTCCGCGTCCTTCTCTGGATGCTTTGCTGCAGCAGCGCCTGTCCCGCTACCTGAGCAGTCTGCTGCAGCAGAACCCCTGTGTGATCACCGCAGAGGAGTTTGCCCTGCATGCCGATACCCTTGCGCAGGAGTTCCCGCACATCATTCTGGTGCAGAACACCTACTACCGCACGCTGCTCCCTGTGTCTGTGACGCTTACGTCGGAGATGCAGTCCGGCCTTCTGAGCCACTTTGACCCGGAAACGCCGCAGGATACTCCGCTGCCCGGCATTGAACCCTGCCTGCGTGTCTACTCCAACCTGCTGCATACGGAGGAAGGCATCGCCTGCTGCATTCCTTTGGACGCTCTGCTGCGCCAGTACCCGCAGGTCGAGCGCGTATCGCTTGGCGCAGCGCCGCATACGGTTCCCGAAACCGCCGCCAGCAGTTCTACCTTTGCGCTTACCGGAGAAGCCAATTATTTCTGCCTTGTGCAGCAGCTGCGCCGTGGCAAAACGCTCTGCGTTTCAGCCGACAGCTTCATCGGCGATGAGGCTGATCTTGCCGCCAGCCTTGCGGCGTTGGCTGGCGCTTTTCCGGGTCAGCTTTCCAGAGCGCATGCGCAGACAATGCAGCCGGAGCGCCCCGTCTGCCCGGAGGCGCGCACCCTTCTGCAGCAGCACTGGGGTTATCCGGACTTTCTCCCGCTGGATGTCTACGACCTGGACGCTCTGCATCGCGGCGAGAAGAAGCTGCGCACCATCACCCAAGAGGACATCATCGATGACCTCATCCAGCAGGCAGAGCTTTGCCGCGCGGGGCAGACTTACCGCGACCTGTTCGTTACCGCATCTACCGGTGCGGGCAAGAGCGTGATGTTCCAAATCCCGGCGATTGACCTTGCCGAGAAGTACGGGATGGTCACGCTGGTGATCTCGCCGCTGATCGGCCTGATGAACGATCAGGTGCAGGGCATGGAGAAGCACCGCTACGCCAAGGCCCGCACCATCAACTCCGACATCCCGCCCATGGTCAAAAAGACCATTGCGCAGGAGGTGCAGGAAGGCCGCTGCGACATCCTGTATCTTTCGCCGGAGTCCCTGCTGAGCCGCAGCGATATCTCCGACCTGATCGGCGACCGTGCCATCGGCCTGCTGATCGTGGATGAGGCCCATATTGTGACCACCTGGGGCAAGCAGTTCCGCCCGGACTACTGGTTTCTGGGTGACTACGTGAACAAGCTGCGCAAACAGCAGCTGAACGGTCCGCACCAGCATGCCTTTGTCACCGCCACCTTTACGGCCACGGCCACCTATGGCGGCGAGGAGGACATGTACCGCGAGACCTTGCGCAGCCTGCACATGTCGCCGGACCCCATCGTTTATCTGGGCTGCGTGCGCCGCCGCAACATCGAGCTGTGCATCCGGGAGGTTCCCCGCGTGACCGGCCGCCGGGAGTACGAGCTGGACAAGTTCCAGGCTCTGACCGGACAGATCACCACCGCACTGGAGCAGGGGCAGAAGACCCTGGTCTACTTTCCCACCGTCAGTCTGCTGGAGCGCTTCTACACCCATTGCCTTGCACAGCGGCTTGGCAATGCTGTGACCCGCTACCACGCGCAGCTTTCCGGCGAGGCCAAAGCGGAGAATCTGGAGGATTTCCGCAGCGGCAAGCGCCGGATCATGCTGGCCACCAAGGCCTTTGGCATGGGCATCGACATCCCGGACATTGCCCTTGTGCTGCACTTTGCCCCTACCGGTAACCTGTGTGATTACACGCAGGAGATCGGCCGCGCCGCCCGTGACCCGGAGATCCAGGGCCGTGCCGTGTACGAGCACATGGCCAACGACTTCAAACATATCAACCGCCTGCACGGCCTTTCCAGCATTCAGCTCTGGCAGCTGGTGCAGGTGATGCGCAAGGTGCTGCAGCTGTACCGCCAGCACCGCGCCAGCCAGCCGGCCACTGCCACCAAGCACCGCAACGAACTTCTGGTGGACGCCGAGAGCTTTGCCTACATCTTTGCCAGCCCTAACGGCGAGCACCAGCAGGACCCACTGGCCAAGGTCAAGACCGCCATGCTGCTGATCCAGAAGGACAGCGAAGCACGCGGCTATGCGCCCTTCATCATGCGGCCCTCTCCTCTGTTCACCCACGGGTATTTTCTGCTCAGCAACGCCGATGCCGCCGCAGTCAACTGCATCTGTACCGGTGCTGCCACCCTGCAGGATGAGGCTGCCGGGGTCTACGACGTAGACCTTGCCCGCCTGTGGAGCAGCCGCTGGCAGAACGATTTTTCCTTCCCGCAGTTCAAGTATCTGCTGTACACCCACAGCGACAAGCTGCCGCTGAATGCCCAGCTGCACCTGACCCCCGCCATGCAGCTGACGTTGGAGTGGCACGCCAATGCGGATGCCCGTTTTTCCGTACTGCTGCGCGCCCTGAAGGAGATCTTCTTCGAGGCTGCCCGCAGCGGCCAGTATCTCTACGACCGGGATGCCGCTGCCCGGCTGGCGCAGGCCACGGGTCTGAGCAGCACCCGTGCCACCAGTGCAGTGCGCGTAGTGCTGGCGGCTGTACAGTCCTGGCAACAGCATTCGCCCCGCCTACAGCGCACCCGTGTGCTGCGCCGCGGCACTACGCAGGAAGGCGCAGAGTACAGTGTGGTGGACCCGTTCATCAGCGAGTTTTTCCACTGGCTGGAGCAGAGCTTTGCTGTTCTGCACAGCGGCGAGACCTGCCGCTATCTGCCGGTGAACGATTCCGCACAAAGCAGCGAGCGTCTGACCCCGGCTCTGGGCGTGCTGGAGGAGCTGGACCTGCTCCACTTTGCCCTGCTGGGCGGCTCCAACAGCCGCCTGTACCTCTATATCAACCAGACCCAGACCATGGAACTGGCTGACCGCGGCTTTTACCGCAACCGCCTGCTGGAGCGCATTGCCCAGCGCCATACCGATGCTGTGCAGCTGATGAGCTGGCTGTTCACCAGCGGCTTTTCCAGCGAGCAGCTCTGGGACCGCATCGAGGAATACTTCCTCGGCCTGCCCATTCAGGGCTTTGACGCTCCTTCTGCCGAATCGAGGTGATCTTTATGACTTATCTTTTCTGCTCCATCCGCGCTTCTCCTGTGGATGGTTCTTTTCTTTTGACTCAATGTGTGATATAGTAAAGTTATACTCCGTAAGGGGATGGAACTAGCTTGATGGGGTAGCTGGTCTTGATGAACGTGTACTTACAATTTATCCCCGCAAGGGGACGAAAACGGCCCTTGCCAGAGGCCATCATCAGGCGGGTTTTGTTGCAATTTATCCCCGCGAGGGGACGAAAACCTAGTACGGGTAATTCTGATAACAGCCCTGTTTTATTGCAATTTATCCCCGTAAGGGGGCGAAAACATATCTGCCGCCATCCCTCGCATATGGTAGCTATAGTACCATCCCCGTAAGGGGGCGAAAACTGGTCAGACCGGCTGTCAACCGTTGTAATGTTGGTACCATCCCCGTAAGGGGACGGAAACTTACCACACACGGGGCAAACGCTCAAACGGCAACATTGCAATTTATCCCCGCAAGGGGACGGAAACTCCATGTACAGGTCAAACACGCTCATCTTTTTCATAATTGCAATTTATCCCCGCAAGGGGACAAAAAAGCACCTCTGCCACTGGCGTTTGCCAGCAGCGGAGGTGCTTTGCTTTTTCTTATATTCTATTTTACAGGTTGGGAGCTGCGCCTGCCGGAATCGTCTTTGTAACAGGTAGCGCCTTGACGCCTTCCGGAACATCCGGCTTCATAGGGCGGATCTCCTGCAGATAGTCAGCCACATCCTGCAGGGTCTGCTCAATATGGGCCGTGTCCAGCGGAAGAATACGGTCGCTCTGCAGACCAAAAGCCGTATCACTGGCATGGTTGATTTGGTTGCGGTACTGCATCACGCGCTGGTAGAACAGTGCCGCATCCTCGATCTGCCACCGGACATCCTGGTCGATCACCAACTGACCGGAAGCGAGAATCGTATCCATATAGGCGTGCATTTCTTTCGAATTTGCCACGCCAAACAACATATTGCCATCTGCATCATCTTTATTTTGGGTCAGACGCAAATCGGTTGTACAAATTTCTTTCCAGCGGCCTTTCTGTAGTAATGCCAATCGGCAGAAATGGAAGTGGAACAGCGGATATACCCATGCCTTGCCCTTATTCTGATTCTGTGCCGCCAGATATGCCCAGCCGGTTTCTGTGGGCTGCACAAAAAGATGACGGCAGACATAGGTCGGCATCTGCTCGCACAGCAGGGTCAGTGCCTGCTGATACATGCTGTGTTCTGCGCACCAGCTTACCAGCGCAGGAAGATTGTTTTTTGGGGAAGCCAGCAGACCTTCAAATTCTGTGCGGAAGCGGTCATTCAGCAGGTGGAAGAACAGGCTGGTCAGATTTTTGCTCTCCTTGGGCGGCGCCTGCAGTGCCTGCTCAATCTGGCTCAGGTCTTCATTCAGCGCCTGCACCCGGCACAGCGCCAGATCATCCGAGAACTGATTGATGCGGGCCAGCAGGGTGTGCAGAGCAGGGTCGCTCTCGCCCTCGCTCCACAGGTAGCCTTTCAGCTTCTGTGCAGTACCTGTGGAAAAGAACTCGTCCATCGCCGTGATGAGGTCAAACAGGCTGTACAGCTGACTGCTGTCATGGATGCGGGAAGTCCCATCCGGAAGCAGTTCGGAGTAGATCACCCTGCGGGTCTCCACACTGCGCAGGTCACGCATACAGCGCGCTGCCGTTACCAGAAGCATCGCCGTGTCCCGCATGCCGCCGGAAAGATCAATGGAGAGGGTATCTTCCGCTTCAATTTTTCCCAGCAGCAGAGAGACAGCCCGGAACTGTGCCTTGTCGTCCATGCTGTCCGGTACCGGGATCACCACAAGCCGCTCTGCCGGAATGCCCGCCGAAGGCAGGAATACATCCCGGAAATACTCCACGGTGGTGCAGGTTTTCCCGTCCGGCAGATGCACGGTAGGGCTGGTGCGTACCAGCTCACTGCACAGCGCCAGAATGCAATCCGGCCCTTCCTTGTGCTTTTTCAGCTCCAAAACCGCCGCTTCGTTGGTCTGGGTATGAATGTTCGGATTTTTGCCGAAGGGGCTCATATATAAAAGCAATACATTGCGTTCCATCTTATACCTCCTCCTGTTCCGCTTTCATCTGCATCAGTTTTTGCTGCCATGTTTTGCGCCGCTGCGATACAGCCGCTTTGCTCACGCCGAGAAACTCTGCCACGGTCTTATCCTGCGCCGGGTTGCGCCCCGGCTCCTGCAGCGCATGGACGGCGGCGCATTCCAGCGCTTTGGGTGCATAGGGCGGCTGAACTGTAAATTCCACATACCGGTGCAGCAGCAGGATATCCCACAAACAGTTGTCCTGTTCCAGCGGACGCAGATCATCGCAGTTTGCCAGCCGCGCGGGCGCATCCTCTGCCGGAGGCAGCGCGTCATTGTTGCGCAGAAAGCCCATCAGCACGCTGCTCCACAACGGGCCAGCTGTCTTGCCGTATTTTTCCTTCTGCTGTAGGTTCATCAGCCCTATGCCGCGGTGCAGCCATGCCAGCATTTCCCGGCTCTGCTCTACCTGCTCTTCCACGCTTTTTTCTTGGGAGGCCACCCGGTCACCCAGCGCCGAATCCTCTCCGCCAGTGTCGTCCAGACTGAGTACCGACTGCTTATTGCGCAGTGCTTCCCGCAGGGTCTTTACACCCACCCCGACAATATCGGCGATCACCTGTTCTTTTTCCGGGTCACGACAGAGCATACTCTCTGTAATTCCGTTCTTTTCCATGTACTCCAGCGCTTTTTTGATCTTGCGGTTCGTTTCGCGTCCGAAACCCGTCACAGCCATTTCTTCCTGCTGCTGGTCGTGTGCCTGTGCATGACGGACGGCGGCGCGCAGATACATACTGAAGGTCTGCCCCGGCTTTGCTTCCCAAAAATCAAACGCATCCAGAAACGCCTTGCAGAAATCCGCGCTGTTCCATGCCTCCTCTCCCCTTCCGGGAGCCTGTGTGGTCAGAAAGCATTCCGCCCAGAACCTGCGGAACCGTTCATCATTGGCATCGTGCAGCTTTTTGCGCTGTTCCGGCGGCAGCTGCAGCAGCGGCGAAGCATCAATGTCCGCCCATGTTTTCACATCATTCATCGCTGCTCAGTCCTCCCGGCGCTCGTTCATCCAGATCAGCTGATGGAACACTTGTTCGGCGGTCTTGCTGTCGCGCATGGTACCTACCAGCCCGGAAAGCTGATACAGTGCCGCCATATCGTAAAGCCGCGCGCTGAGCACCCGCCCGTTTTCCCGCTTGACCTCACCATAATACACACCGCCTACTTCCAGCTCCGTATGGGTAGCTTCGGCGCAGGTCAACGCCGTCAGCGTGACCACCGGGATGCTCTTGGAGCCGTAGGTGATGCAGGCATACACCCGGGTGACCTGCGGCAGGGCATCCACCAGATCCCGGCACAGGCCGATCAGCGTTTCCGGGCGCTGATCCTCCGGCAGGTGGATCTGCCGCACCTGATGTTCCGCAATTCCCAGCTGCGCCAGCTCTTCCAGCAGGCGCTGATAGTTGCGGGCGGTATCGGCATTTTCCTGCCGGATGGCCAGCAGCTGCACCGTGTCCCCGGGTTCAAGGGTATCCCGCATCACCTGCACGATGGGAAAACAGGTGGCCGTGGGCGCACCCGCCCGCTCCCGCTGGTACAGCATAGGGTCCAGCTTTCCCTGCAAAGGTACGGTGGTGATATAAGTCTTTAGCACAGGGCAACACTCCTTTTTATAAGATCCATTATCTGCATCATACCATGAAACTGCCCCGCGCACAAGGCAGACTGAATGAATTTGTGACCGTTCCTTTCAGCGCAAAAACGCATCGTTCTAATAAAGCGATTATTTTCTAGCCATCCGGCTCTTCAGTTTTGCGGTGTTTTGTGATATATTTAGGGTACAATCCCCGCAAGGGGGCGAAAACACACTGTAAGTCTGGTTCTGCATAGCCCACTTGATACCATCCCCGTAAGGGGGCGAAAACTCCTGTCTCCTGTTTACCCTGTCACTGTATCCCGTACAATCCCCGTAAGGGGGCGAAAACAAACGCCCGTCCAGCCAGATAGCGCAGCTCTTAGTACAATCCCCGTAAGGGGGCGAAAACATACCACGCAGAACGCCATAGTCAAGCCACTCGGTACAATCCCCGCAAGGGGGCGATAACTAGCCGTCCACCACCAGCGAGGATGCCGGGTCTGTACGATCCCCGTAAGGGGGCGAAAACCGCACACCAATCACGAATCCGTGCTCCTCAAAAGTACCATCCCCGTAAGGGGGCGAAAACTTCTTTGCCATGCCATCAAAGTCCTTGTACCAGATTTCAACTTCTCCCCGCAAGGGGACGGAAACTTGATGCCCATGTAGTAGGGGTTAGGAGCATAGATTTCAACTTATCCCCGCAAGGGGACGGAAACGCCCACGCTTCCTGATAGCCGAATGTTTCATCGATACTATCCCCGTAAGGGGGCGAAAACTACATATTCTGACCGAAAAACTCATTGGTGAAAGTACCATCCCCGTAAGGGGGCGAAAGCTAAGCCTTGCAACCGTGCAAATTAGTGAACGTAAGTACAATCCCCGCAAGGGGGCGAAAACAGCATAGCACGAGTCATCAGACCAACACCACCGGTACGATCCCCGTAAGGAGGCAAACCAAATCAAGAAAAGTAATTTCAAGTTTCTTGCTTAACTATCCGCATTTCATGGGCTTTTTCTCTTTGCAATGTCAAGGAGGAATGCCCTATGTTCATCAACTTTACCAATCATCCGTCCACTCAGTGGAGTGCCGAGCAAAAGGCTGCGGCGCAGGTCTACGGCAAGGTGATCGATCTGGCTTTTCCCGCCATCGACCCCGCCACCAACGAGGCCGTGCTGGACTCCCTTGCCGCGATATATGCCGACCACATTCTGCACCTTAGCCCGGATGCCGTGCTCTGTCAGGGCGAGTGCACCTTTGTGTACCGGGTAGTCCAGCGTCTGGAAGCCGCGGGCATCCCCACGCTGGCCGCCTGCTCCCGCCGCAAGAGCCAGGAGACCACCTACCCGGACGGCAGCACCCTGAAGCGCAGCATCTTCGCCTTTGCAGGCTTCCGCCGCTATGGCTCGCCCTGAAAAGGGATTTCAATTTGTCCGCCGCCATGGTATAATGAGGCTGCCCCGCAAGGGGACGAAAACTACAGGTCGTGCGCAGATGCAACGGAAGCGGATGTACCATCCCCGTAAGGGGGCGAAAACTCCGTGTTTGTGGTCTCAATATCAAACGTCGCTGGTACCATCCCCGCAAGGGGACGGAAACTTGATGCCCATGTAGTAGGGGTTAGGAGCATAGATTTCAACTTATCCCCGCAAGGGGACGGAAACGCCCACGCTTCCTGATAGCCGAATGTTTCATCGGTACTATCCCCGTAAGGGGGCGAAAATCTTCTTGATGTTATTGGGGCCCACTGACACAATGTACCATCCCCGTAAGGGGGCGAAAACACACCCGTGTCCGTCACACACCATTCTTTTCCGGTACCATCCCCGTAAGGGGGCGAAAACAACTCATCTTCCTTCCACTTCCAGGTGTCATAGTACCATCCCCGTAAGGGGGCGAAAACCAACCTTTCTGTTGTTCCAGAAGCAGGCAGATGGTACCATCCCCGTAAGGGGGCGAAAACCGCAAGACAAATACACACACGTTGCAATGTCCGGTACCATCCCCGTAAGGGGGCGAAAACTTGGAGTAGTGCGCGTAAATACTCTCAAGCTCTGTACCATCCCCGCAAGGGGGCAAAAAACTCCGCATCAAAAAAAGATGCGGAGTTTTTCTTTTGCAAACCTTAACTTCTTGTTTTCCGTGGGCTGTCCCTCTATGAACGGAACGATTGCAGCTGCTGTGATATTTTCTCTGCTGCGGCTTTTGCATGGCGACAAAATGTGCTATAATAAAGCCAATTCCAAGCATCTCTTACAAAATTAACAAATACACTTTCCGTTTATTGTGCAATTGTTACACAACCCATAAAGGAGATGGTATTTTGAACGTTCTCACCCTGCAGTCCACCTATGGCGGGCTGCTGCACGACACCGGCAAAGCGGTGTACCGTGCCGGTGGGCAGCGCGGCAGCCACAGTGAACAGGGCTACCAGTTTTTGCACGGCGTTTTGCCCGGTGCAGGCTGGGCACCGGCGCTGGACTGCGTGCGTTACCACCACGCCGCCGCGCTGCGCAGTGCAGCAAAGGCGCTGCCAGCCGATTCCCCGGCCTATATCGTTTATCTGGCAGATGATCTTTCTGCCGCCGCAGACCGCCGGGAGGTCGAAGGCGAAAGCAGTTCCTTCCGGCGGGATCTTCCACTGGACTCGGTGTTCACCCACCTGAACGGTTCCCACCCCGGCTGGATGATGCCTGCGCAGCCGCAGGACGGCAGTCTGAAGCTGCCACGGCAGCAGCAGCAGCTTTCCGCTTCCGTCTATGCAGATGCCGTGCGCAAGCTGAGCGAGTGTCTGCCGGATCTGCAGCCGCAGCCGGAGTGGATCAACTCGCTGCTGGGTCTGCTGGAAACGCAGTTCAGCTGTTTTCCGTCCAGCACCTTTACCGGCGAAAGCCCGGATGTCTCTCTGTTTGACCACGCCAAGACCACCGCAGCCATTGCGGCGTGCATCAGCGAATATGTGCAGGCAAACAACATCACCGACCTGCGCAAGGCACTTTTTGAGCAGGAGAAGGATTTTTGCCAGAAGGACGCTTTTCTGCTCTATACCGCTGATTTTTCCCGCATCCAGAAGTTTCTTTATACCGTCCATACCGAAAACGCCCTGCGCTCCCTGCGCAGCCGGTCGTTCTTTCTGGAGCTGCTCATGGAGCACTATCTGGACGAGCTTCTGGCCGGGTGCGGCGTGTCCCGCGCCAACTTGATTTACAGCGGCGGCGGGCACTGCTATGTGCTGCTGCCCAACACTGCCGCTGTGGCCGATACCCTGACCCGGTGGAACCGGCAGTTCAACCGCTGGCTGCAGCAGCAGTTCGGCACCCAGCTGTTTCTGGCCAACGCATGGACACCCTGCTCCGGCAACGACCTGACCAATACCCCGGCTGAAAAAAGCCCCTACAAAGAGCTGTTCCGCCGGGTGAACCAGCTGCTGGAGCAGCACAAATTCCACCGCTATACCGCAGAGGATCTGCGGCTGCTGAACAGCACCGCCGCTTACCCGGATGGCCGGGAATGTAAGGTGTGCGGCACCAGTGCCAACTTGAAGGATGATCTCTGCCCTTGGTGCAAACTGTTCGTAGATCTTTCTAACAAGATTCAGAACAAGCCTAACAAGATTCAGAACGATCGCGTTCTGGTGGTAAGCCGTCAGCCCTCGGCTGCCGATGACTGTACGCTGCCTGCACTGGACGGCGGCAGCGAATATCTGTCCCTGACGGATCCGCTCTCTGCCCGCAAACGGCTGGCTTCCGGCGAGCCGGTCGCGCGTGTATATACCAAAAATACACCGTCCACTGGTCTTACTTACAGCACCAACCTGTATGTTGGCGATTACGCCGCCAACAACAGCATGGAAAAACTGGCAGAGCAATCCGAGGGCGTGCGCCGCATTGCAGTTTGCCGCATGGATGTGGACAACCTCGGGCACGCATTTATCTCCGGTTTTGAGCAGGAAAACGAGAAAGACCCGGTCAAACGGATGCACTATGTTACTCTGTCCCGCACCTCGGCGTTCTCCCGGCAGATGTCGCTGTTTTTCAAGTGCTACATCAACGGCATTCTAGAGGGCTTGCATGTAAGCATCGTCTATGCCGGCGGCGATGATGTATTCCTTGTGGGCGCATGGAACGATGTGCTGGAAGCAGCGCAGCGCATCCAGAGCAATTTCACTGCATTTTCCTGCGGCGCACTGACACTCAGCGCAGGCATCGGCATCTTTGATGACCATTACCCCATCCGGCTTTCCGCCGAGGAAACCGCCGCGCTGGAGGAAGCCGCCAAGCATCTGCCCGGCAAAAATGCATTGGCACTATTCACGCCGGAGCGCAAAGCGGTCCGGGATGCAAAGGGCAATCTGCTGGTGCAACCGGAACAGGGACATATCTATGCATGGGATGTATTCCGTACAAAGGTCCTGACCGAAAAGGTCGGCTGCCTGCAAAGCTTCTTCGGCAAGGATAACGCTGAGCATGGAAACGCCATGCTCTACAATCTGCTGGCGCTGCTGCGAGAAGCCGAGAACGACCGCATCAACCTTGCTCGGTATGCCTACCTGCTGGCGCGGCTCTCGCCCAAAAAGAGCGCAGCAAATTACAAAGTCTACGAGCAATTCTCTCACAGCATGATGGATTGGGCCTTAGATGCCGTACAGCGTCACCAGCTCATCACCGCAATTTATATTTATGTCTATCAGAACAGAAAGGGTGGCGACACAGATGGCAGGATGGAATGATAATGACCGCAGCTATGGCGGCGGTGGCTATAACAGCAACCGGAGCGGATATAGCAACAGCTACAACGGAAACCGCAGCGGTTCCGGCAGCTATAACAGCCGTAGCAGCTATGGACAGCAGAATGAGCTGCCGCCGGAGATCACGCCGAAAAAGGTGCCGGAAGATTATGTAGACGAAGCCGAGCGTATTATGCGCAGCCTGATGAGCCAGCCCAAAAAAGTGACCACTAGCAAGATCCGCAACCTGCTGAGCCTTGTGACAGATATCTATAACGAGGAAAACATCCGCACCGAGGAGAAACTGCGACCCGAAAGTGTGGTCAAGCTCAACTTGATGCGGGTGCGCGTGGCTTATGAGTGTGGACGTGATGATACTGTAAAAAGCTTTGTGGCGCGGACGAACCTGCTGGAATACCTCAAGGGCATTTCCACCGACCGTGCGGATCTGATCCGCTTTGCACACTATATGGAAGCGCTGGTCGCTTTCCACCGCTACTTTGGCGGCAAGGAGGGGTAATTATATGTATGGAAAAATTCTGATCCGGTGCGATCTGGAAGTGCGCACCGGTATGCACATCGGCGGTTCCTCTGCCTTTTCTGCCATTGGTGCTGTGGACAGCCCGGTGGTGCGTGACCCCTATACCGGTTATCCCATCGTACCCGGCAGCAGTCTGAAAGGCAAACTGCGTACCCTGCTGGCCCGCAGCACCTGTCAGGATATTGAGAACATGCCTGCTTTCGACAAGGACGACGAGCGCATTCTGCGTCTGTTCGGTTCCTCGGAGCCGGTGCGTCGTTCCCGCCTGCAGTTTGCGGATGCCTTTTTGTCCAATGCAAAAGAGCTTTCCAACGTGGGTGTGACCGAGGTCAAGACCGAGAACGCAATTTCCCGTGCCAACTCTGTGGCCAATCCTCGCCAAATTGAGCGTGTGATCGCCGGTGCAAAGTTCGGTGTCAGCATCGTTTACGATGTGACCGACCCGGCACAGGTCGAGGAAGATCTTTCTCTTCTGGCCAAAGGCATGAAGCTGCTGCAGATGGATTATCTGGGCGGCCATGGTTCCCGCGGCAGCGGCCGTGTCAGCCTGAAAAACTTTGCGCTGGAAGGCTATGGCGCGCAGGTGGATCTCAGCCACCTGAAATCCCTCTTTGATGAGGTGGATAGTTATGAACTATTTTCTGTTTAAGCTGCAGTTTGACACAGCTGTTCATTTCGGAGGAGCCGACTCTGCATTGTCGCTTTATACCTCCGAAGAGACCCTGCGGGCAGATACCCTGTTTTCTGCCCTCTGCCATGAGACCCTCGTCCAGCACGGAGAAGAAGCTCTGGAACAACTTTGTGCGCAGGTCCGGCAGGGAAAATTCCTGCTCAGCGATACAATGCCCTGGTATGGCGAAACGTTTTACCTGCCAAAGCCCATTGCCGCGTCAGAATCCACCGAGGAGGTAGAAACCACCCTGCGTAAAAAGGTAAAAAAGCTAGCCTGGATCCCTGTGTTGGAATTCGACCGCTACGCCAGAAGCCTGCATGAAGGTCATTTTACCCCTGACGAGCAACCGGAAAGTTTTGGCACCCACTATGAGCAGACCAAGGCAGCCGTTCCTATGCAGGGGGATACCATGCCGTATCAGGTTGGACTGTTCCGTTTTGCGCCGGACTGCGGACTGTATTTCATCTGCGGATTTACCGAAGATGGTCAGGATGAAGATCTGGAGTATTTGCTGGATTGGCTGGGTGCTACCGGCATCGGCGGCAAAGTCAGCTCTGGTTATGGAAAGTTCCATGTCGTAGACAAGATTTATCTGAACGAACCTTTTGACGAGCAGACGGAGTGGATGTATCATGCTCTTTCTGCCGAGCACGCTCCTTATCTGCTGCTGAGCACCAGCCTGCCGCAGACAGATGAACTGGATAATGCATTAGAGGGTGCCTCCTTCCAGCTGGTGCGCCGCAGCGGCTTCATGGCATCCTATCGTGTGGAAACTCCACTGAAGAAAAAAACGCAGTATGCCCTTTCAGCAGGATCTGTCTTGCAAAATCGTTATCAGGGTGCTTTGTATGATGTTGGTTTGTCGGATGTGCATCCGGTATACCGCTATTCCAAGCCAATCTTTATGGGGGTGACATTATGATTCAGCAGGATCATCTGCAGATCTTTGACCTTACTCTGAATGTATGGGCACCTCTGTTTGTTGGCAATGGTAGCAGCTATACCAAAAAAGAGTACATGTACAACACCCGCAATGGCAAAGTCTCCTTTCTGGACGAGCAAAAGTTTTTCAGCTTTCTGGTCGAGCACAATCTGGTGGACAAGTACGGACAGTTTATGCTTAGCGAGCAGTCCAATCTCTGGGCATTTCTGAGCAAAGACTGCGGCATTTCCGATGCGGAGCTAAAAACGCTGACGCGCTATCAGATCGAGGTGGGAGATGCTCTGGATGCGGAGCACTCGCTGAAAGAGATCCATGCCTTCCAGCGTGATGCGCAGGGCCATGCCTACATTCCCGGCAGCAGCATCAAGGGTGCGTTGCGTACCGCATGGCTGCTGAGTGCGGTATTGGCTGACCGCAGTACCGGACACAGCCTTGCACCAAACCGCCGGGCCACCTTTCCGGAAGAGAAATATGTCAACCAGCTACATCTGCACACTCTGAAAGATGGAAACATCGCTTCGGACGCCGTTAACAGCATTTTCCGTGGCATTCAAGTTTCCGACAGCCTCCCCATCCCGGATACACAGATGGTCCTTGTCGGAAAATTTGATGCACTTGTGAACGGTTCTTTTGCGAAGGGCAGTAATCGCGGCATCCCCATGTGTCGGGAATGCGCAGCGTCCGGCACTAAGGTACGCTTCAAGCTGACGCTGGATCAGTCGGTGCTGAAAGGGCGCATTACCAAAGAGTCCCTTCTGGAGGCCATTCAGCAGTTTGATACTTATTACGAACAGACGTATGGCAGGCACTTCACTCCGCCGAGCGGTGCAGTCAACCTGCCGCAGCAGCCACACCTGATCCTTGGCGGCGGCTCCGGCTTTTTTGCCAAGTCGCTGGCGTACCCCTATCTGGGTGAAGAAGAGGGGCTGCGCTGGACGGCAGAACAAATGAAACAAATGTTCCGCAACCACAAGCATGAGCGTGATGCCGAAAATGGCATTTCCCCGCACACCATGAAATATGCTCGCTTTCGTGGTCGGCTTTATCCCTATGGATATTGCGGGGTGAGTATCTTATGATCCAGCAGATTCAACTGGTTTTATCTCCGCCCAATGATGTGCGGATTCCCCAGTCGTGGTCCTATCGTCTGTATGGCTGGCTGATGTCACAGATCTCTTCTGAATTTGGAGAGCAGATGCATCTGCAAGGGGAACATCCCATTGCGCATTTTCTATGTTTTTCGCCGGAAAAACAGTCTTTGATCTGGACGGTCAACCTGCTAAATGACGCTGCTCGACAGGTAGTTTTTCCCGTTTTGGAATCTGCAAAGGAAATCCCTCTGCATGAATTAACACTCCCCGTTTCAGAGGTTCGCATCTTTCCGGCAGTCTCCGCTGAAGAATTGATCCGTTCTGGGCGTTCCCACAGCGAAACCCGTGCCAAAATTGCTTTTCTGTCGCCTTGCGCCTTCAAGCAGTCCGGCCGCTATACTATTTTCCCGCAGGAAACTCTGCTTTTGCAAAGTCTGATTGCGCATTGGAACGCTGCCTTTCCAGAATATGCCCTTATCGATTCTGATGCACTGCAGGCTTTACAGCAAGGGCTTCATATTGTGGATTATAATCTCCATACCACACGTTATCTGTTGAAAGAAACGCGCATTCCAGCCTTTCAAGGCAATGTGACCATCGAGGCGCGCCTTGCGCCGCCGCTTCTGGAACTTTGGAACGCGTTGCTCTCTTTTGCATCCCATGGCGGAGTTGGCATCAAAACCACTCTTGGAATGGGAGGCACTGCTACGGATTTTTATAAAAAAACACCCGTTATATAAGCCTCATTGCTATCGAGAGACTGTTGCATTGCATCAGTCTCTTTTTATTGTAGCATCATACAAATCATCTCAACCTTTATTATTTTTTATAAAAGCAATGCAGATACAGTATATTTTCTGAGATCAAAAACTTCTTTTTCAATCAGATGCGGTTTATCATCGATCATTGAATATTCTTCTAACGGGCGCTATAATAAAAGAAAACGGTAAGGAAGTGCACCTATGCTCTACCCCGGTCTGTACGAACAGGTCATCAATAACGCACTGAACCGCGAGCTTGCAGAGATCCCGGAAGCCCGCAAGTCCACTGCGCCCATCGACACAGCGGAGGCTGCCAAGGTACTGGCGCAGTATCTGACCGACGTGGTACAGAAGGGTCTTGAGAACGTGCAGGACAACGGCGGCGGCATCGAGGCGCAGATCCAGCTGGCAAATCAGATCGTGACCACCATCCAGAACACCACACAGGAAGCTGACTTTGCCGCGCTCGGTGTTGACCAGCGGGCAGAGCAGCTTCTTGCGCTTTTGCAGCAGAATGACCCGCGCCTTGCTACAGGAAAAAGCGCAAAGGACCTTGACCGCCCGGAGACCTCCATTGCGCAAAGTTCCCTGTTTACCGGCGCTATCCATGAGCCGCAGATGTACACGGAGCTGAAAAAGGAGATCGTTTCCGCCGACCGCATTGATATGCTGGTCTCCTTTATCAAGTGGAGCGGCTTGCGCCTCATCATGGACGAGCTGCGGCAGTTTGCGCAAAACGGCGGTGAGTTGCGCATCATCACCACCTCTTATATGGGCGCTACGGACGTAAAAGCCATTGAAGAGCTGCGCGCGCTGCCCAATACGAAGATCAAGGTCAGCTACGATACCAAACGCACCCGGCTCCACGCAAAGACCTATGTATTTTACCGGAACACTGGCTTTACTACGGCGTATGTGGGCTCCTCCAACCTGTCCAACGCAGCAATTTCCAGTGGTCTGGAATGGAACGTCAAGGTTACGAAAAAAGACCTTCCTGAAACCATCGATAAAATCGCAGCCACCTTTGAAAGCTACTGGAACTCCAGCGAGTTTGAATATTACGATGAAGGGCAGCGGGAACGGCTGACCCGCGCCCTGAAGGCTGAAAAATACAGCGAGACCGACCACAGCGGGATCTATACCCTGGATATTCTGCCCTATTCCTACCAGCAGGAAATTCTGGACCGGCTGGATGCCGAGCGCACTGTTCGGGGGTATAACCGCAACTTGGTAGTGGCCGCTACCGGCACCGGAAAAACTGTGATCTCCGCACTGGATTACAAGCGCTTCTGCAAACAGCATCCGGGGCAGCCCTGCCGCTTGCTGTTTGTGGCACACCGGGAGGAAATTCTGAAGCAGAGCCTGTACACCTTCCGGGCGGTGCTGAAGGATGCCAATTTCGGCGAACTGTATGTGGGCAGCCACAGAGCCGACAGCATCGACCATCTGTTTGTTTCCATCCAGACCTTCAATTCTCAGGAGCTTGCCGCCAAAACGGCAGCGGATTTCTACGATTACATCGTTGTAGACGAATTCCATCATGCAGCTGCACCCACCTATCAGAAGCTGCTGGAATATTATCAGCCGAAGATCCTGCTGGGGCTGACCGCTACCCCGGAACGCATGGACGGCAAAAGCGTTCTGGACTATTTCGGCGGACGCATTGCCGCCGAGATCCGTCTGCCGGAGGCCATTGACCGGAAACTACTTTGTCCCTTCCAATATTTCGGCGTCACCGATACCGCAGATCTGAGCAGCCTGAAATGGCGTACCGGCGGCTACGATAAAAACGAGTTGTCCAACCTGTACACCCTCAGCGGCATGGTGGCGGAGCGCCGCGCTGACCTTGTGGTGAACTCCATCCTGAAATATGTCACCGATATCGACGAGGTAAAGGGTCTGGGCTTCTGCGTTTCCATCGCTCATGCCCAATTCATGGCGCGCTACTTTAATACCCACGGCATCCCGTCTATGGCACTGACCGGCGACTCTCCTGACGAGGAGCGCAACGCCGCCAAGCAGCGGCTGGTTTCCGGGGAGCTCCGTTTTCTCTTTGTGGTGGACATTTACAACGAGGGCGTGGATATCCCCGAGGTGAACACGGTGCTGTTCCTGCGTCCTACCGAGTCGCTGACCGTGTTTTTGCAGCAGTTGGGGCGCGGCTTACGTCTGGCAGAAAACAAGGATTGCCTGACCGTTCTGGATTTCATCGGACAGGCCAACAAAAAGTATAATTTTGAGGAGAAATTCGCAGCACTGCTCTCCAACACCACCCGCAGCGTCAGCCGGGAGCTCAAAGAGGGCTTTGTCTCTGCACCTAAAGGCTGCTATATTCAGTTGGAGAAATATGCCGCAAAATATGTGCTGGATAATATCAGCGCCTCCTATGACCGCGCCTCCGGGCTTGTGGCGCGGGCGGCTGCCTTTACCGAAGATACCGGCCTGCCTTTGACACTCGGGAACTTCCTCGACTACTACCATCTTGACCCGCGTGCGATTTACAGCAAAAAGATCTGCTTCAGCAGGCTGTGCGTCCGTGCAGGGGCGGCATCCGATTTTGCAGAACCTTTGGAAGAAACTATGACCAAAGCCTTTGCACGTTTTTCGGTCATCGATTCCCGCAGGTGGATTCGTTTTTTGCTGGGGCTTCTGCCGAAATTGGATAACACCGACTTTGCAGCCCTGCCACCGGTAGAGCAGCGGATGCTGCAGATGTTCTATGTGACCCTTTGGGGTAAGACCGCAGAAAGCTGGGAGGATGAAGAAGTTCTCGATAACCTGTATGCTCTCTCGGACAGTCCCGTTTTGCTGGGGGAACTGCAGGCACTTTTGCAGTATCAATATGACCGCATTGATTTTATCGACGAGCCGGTGGGTGTGGGCTTTGATTGTCCGCTGGACCTGCACTGCACCTATACCCGCGACCAGCTGCTAGTAGCGCTGGACTTTTTGAAGCCTGCTACCGTCCGCGAGGGCGTGAAGTGGCTGCCGGAAAAGCAGCTGGACGTATTCTTTGTGACCCTGAACAAAGCAGACAAGGATTACTCGCCCACCACCATGTACAAGGATTATTCCATCAACGAGAGCCTGTTCCACTGGCAGAGCCAGAGCACCACCGCCGAAAACTCTGCCACCGGGCAGCGGTACATCCATCACCGGGAAAAAGGAAGCCGGGTGTTGCTGTTCGTGCGCGAGTTCAAGGCAGATGCCCGTTTTGGCGGTGCAGGAGCGTATACCTATCTGGGCACGGTGAACTATGTGAAGCATGAGGGCTCCCGTCCCATGAATATCACATGGAAGCTGGACCGCCCGATTCCTGCAAAGTTCCTCAAAAAGACCAACAAATTGATCGTGGGGTAACATACTATGGACGATATGCTGGCTCGCACCATAATTGAAACTCTTGCAAAAGGTATTAATCCTTTAACCGGTTGGATTCTGTCTGAAAATGATAGTTGTGCTCAGGAAGAAATTCAAGAAGCATTAAAAATCGTATTGGAACATTGCTCCATTGAATCTACCGCTGAATATCTGAAGTCTCTTCCTCGAAACAAAAAGGCAGAGCGTTATTCTCGCGCTGGAACAGCATGGTCGCAAAAAGAAGAACGTGAATTACTGCGGCTCCACCAGCAGGGGAACAGCATCAAACGAATTTCTTTGATTCTAAAACGTTCTACAGGAGCAATCGAATCCAAATTGAGAAAACTGGGTTGTCCACTCTATTATGAAAAATAATTCAGGAGATTTTCATGAAAATGATTCGCGTTGTTGCAGCCGTGATCTGCGACGATATTCAGACGAAACATAAAATTTATGCCACCGCCCGCGGCTACGGCGAGTACAAGGGCGGATGGGAATTCCCGGGCGGCAAAATCGAGCCGGGCGAAACCCCGCAGCAGGCACTGAAGCGAGAGATCCGGGAAGAACTGGATACCGAGATCGCGGTAGGCGATTTGATTGGCACCATTGAATACGATTATCCCGCCTTCCATCTTTCCATGGACTGTTTCTGGTGCGAGGTGGTTTCCGGCGAACTGGTGCTGAAAGAAGCCGAGGCTGCACGCTGGCTGACTAAAAAGGAGCTTGATTCTGTTCCGTGGCTTCCGGCGGACCAACTTCTTTTAGCGCAAATTCGTCCTGAATTATAATTTTTTATGATAAATTTCTCTCTTTAGCTTTCTCAAATTTCCATTTTTCACCCAGATATAATAATCATGATCCAAAGCCTCTGAGTCGAAAGACTCAGGGGCTTTTTTTATGTCTGGAGGTGAGCATTTTGTTATTACGCACCATCACTATCATTATTACCATCGTATTTTAAAGCGCAGCTGCGCAGAAAGGAGAAAGCCTTATGAACTTTTAGTCCGAAATCGTCAAAGAGGTTGGCACCGTCTTGGTGGAAGTCCTCGTCCGCATCGCTGAAGAAATGGAAAACAACAATTGATCACAGTACACTGAAAAGGAGATTTTACTATGCCCGCAAATGTTGAAACGATGTTCTCTGTCCGTGAGACCCCTTGGCACGGCCTTGGCCGTATCATTATGGATGCCCCTGCAAGCCGTGAAGCCTTGGAACTGGCCGGTCTGGATTGGCAGGTGGAAAGCCGCAATATCTATTCCGGCACGGGTGCTATGATTCCCGGCTATCGGGCTAACGTCCGCAGCACCGATGATGCTGTTCTGGGCGTGGTGTCTGACCGCTACCGCATTGTGCAGAACGAAGAAGCATTCCAGTTCACGGATGACCTGCTGGGTGAAGGTGTTACTTACGAAACTGCCGGTTCTTTGCAGGGCGGCAAGAAAGTCTGGATGCTGGCAAGGCTTCCGCGGAAATATCTTATCGCTGGAGATCAGGTAGTACCATATCTTGTGATCTTCAACAGTCATGACGGAAGTTCTGGTGTGAAAGTGGCCATGACTCCGATCCGTGTAGTCTGCCAGAACACACTAAACCTCGCGCTGAATACTGCAAAGCGCAGCTGGACTGCACGCCACACCGAAAATGTTCTGCTCCGCGTGCAGGATGCCCGTGAAACCCTGCAGCTGGCCAGCAACTATATGGTTGAACTCGGCAACCGTGGCGAAGAGATGGCTCACATCGATTTATCCGATCACAAGGTGCAGGAGTTCATCAATGAGTTTTTCCCGATTTCTGAGGACCTGTCCGATTGCCAGCGGAAGAATAACCTGCGCTTGCAGGAAGATCTGAAGGCTCGCTATTATAACGCACCGGATCTGGAATGGGTCGGCAAAAACGGTTGGCGCTTTATCAACGCAGTCTCCGATTTTGCCACCCACGCAGACCCTCTCCGCAAGACCAAAAACTACAACGAGAACCTGTTCCTGCGCACCGCAGAGGGCAACCCCATGATCGACAAGGCTTACAAGATGGTGCTGGCAGCAGCATAAAGGAGCAAGCCATGAATGATGTAAATAACCGCATTTTCAGGGAATTCACGGAATTTTTTGACAACGTTGAGAAGAGTGCTTCTGAAATCAGCGTTACCACGGCTTATGAGATCACGATGAAAAGTACCATCAGCACCGCCATTATTGTTTTGGAATCCGAGGGCAGACTGGAGGAGCGCTACTGGAACCATCTCAGGGTACAAAATAATATTCTGGATTTTCTTTATGACCTGTGGGTTGGCTCTTGCCATTCGTTAGCTGCCGACTTTTCCACCATCATGAAAGACTTGGTGGAATATGACTTCATTCTTGCCGAATCTATTATGAAAGAAAGGATGCAAAGCGCATGAAAAGATTGATTTCAACTTTGAACCTGTCCAAAGAGGATTGGCTCCGCTACCGCAAGTGCGGTATTACCGGCACCGATGCAGGTGCCATTCTGGGTGTAAATCCCTATCGTTCTGCTTTTCAGGTTTACTGCGACAAAAACAGTGATACCTTTGAGAATATCGACAATGAGGCTATGCGTCAGGGACGCGATCTGGAAGATTATGTCGCAAAACGCTTCACCGAAGCAACCGGTCTGAAGGTACGCCGTGCAAATGCCATCTACCAAAGTGAGGAACATCCACTGCTTCTGGCGGACTTTGACCGTTTGATCGTTGGACAGAAGGCCGGGCTGGAGTGCAAAACGGTTTCACCGTTCTCTGCGGATAAGTGGGCAGATGGAAAAATCCCTGCACATTACATGGCTCAGGTCAATCACTATCTGGCTGTCAGCGGTTTTGACTGCTGGTACATTGCTGCTCTGATTTTTGGGAAGGAGCTGGTGATTCACAAGATCACAACCGACCAAGAAGTTCTGAACAACCTCATTGCCAAGGAAGAACACTTCTGGAAATACAACGTGATGCCCGAAATTCCGCCTGTACCTACCGGAAGCGAGGGGGATACACAGCAGATCAATCAGCTGTACTCTGCAGATGATAGAAACAAAACTGCCGATCTGAATCCCATCCGTAATCTGTTGGACAAGCGGCAGGAGCTTTCCATCCAAATCGAGCAGATGGAACAGGAGAAAACGGCTATCGAGCAACAGGTCAAGCTGCAAATGCAGGATGCTGCCTATGGCACAGCACCGGGTTATAAGGTGTCCTGGGTATCCTCCGAAAGTAAACGGGTAGACTCCCAGCGGTTGAAGAAGGAACAGCCTGACATTTTCAATCGGTACAGCAAGAATGTAAGCAGCCGCAGGTTTACCATTATCCATGCAGCATAATTTTTGTACGCCTATAGGCACACAAAATTCGCGTTTCAGCTATTTTTGTTTAATAGAAAAGCACAATACTGTTTACACAACAATAATTGTATGCTAAGATAAGAATATGAGGTGATGCACGATGGTTCTGCGCAAAAGTTATTTGGATAAGATCATTCCTTTTATCGATCAGGATCTGATCAAAGTTTTGGTTGGAATCCGGCGCTGTGGAAAAACAGTCCTTCTCGGTCAGATCAAGGACGTGCTCCTCCAGCGCAACATTCCCGCACAGAACATTATTCAGGCCAATTTTGAGTCCATGCGCTTCCGCAACACCCGTACTGCAGAAACGCTTTACGACTACATCGCAGAAAAAGCGGAAGGCTGTACCGGCAAAATCTATATTCTTCTGGATGAGATTCAGGAGGTGGAGCGCTGGCAGATTGCAATCAATTCTCTTCGTGTCGATTTCGATTGTGATATTTACCTGACCGGCTCCAATTCCAAGCTGCTTTCTGGCGAACTGGCAACCTATCTTTCCGGACGATACATCCAGATTCAGGTTTTCCCCTTTTCGCTGGCCGAAGCAAAACAGCAATGCATTGAAAACGGAACCTATACTTCGGATGAAAAGCTCTTCGCAGACTATTTGAAGTACGGCGGTTTTCCGCAGCGTTTCTTCCTCCCTGACGATCATTCAATCACCACCTATCTGGACGATCTTTACGAGGCTATCGTTGTCCGTGACATCATGCTGCGCCACAATATTCGCGAACAGACCGCATTACGTAATGTCCTTGCATTCCTGCTGGACAATATCGGCAATCCGTTTTCTGCCCGTAATATCAGTGGACGCATGGTTTCGGAAGGAATCAAGACAACCACTGCTACCGTACTGAACTACGTTGATTATTTCAAGGAAGCCTTTATCCTTCTGAATGCAAGCCGCTATGATATCAAAGGAAAAACGCTCCTGTCCAGCACAGAAAAGTACTATGCAGTCGATCTTGGCCTGCGGAACGTTATCAAGAAAAGCGAAAAACTTGACAGCAACAAGCTGTATGAGAACATCGTATATCTGGAAATGCGGAGCCGTGGCTATGAAGTTCAGGTCGGCAAGCTGGACGACACCGAAATTGATTTTATCTGCTACCGTGGAGATGAAAAGCTCTATATTCAGGTTGCTTACCTGATCAATCCCGCCGATGAAGAACGGGAGTTCGGTAATCTTGAGCGGCTGCACGACAACTATCCTAAGTATGTTATCAGTGGTGATTTGGTGAATTTAAGCCGAAACGGAATCATTCATCGAAACATCATTGATTTTCTGCTCAATCCGTAATTTTCACATCATGGGGCACAACAGTTGACTCTGTTGTGCCCTTTTTTCTTTATTAGAATTGGAGGCATTCTTATGGAAAATCCATTCGTAAAATTATTTGCTATTGACTTCAAAGATCATCTGGAAGTCAAAAAGTCCGGCAGCACGGAACTGAAATATGTAAGCTGGGCGTATGCCTGGGCAGAGGTGAAAAAGCTGTATCCTTCTGCCAGCTACGAAGTCAAGAAATTCAACGGCCTGCCCTATGTTTATGACCCGATCACCGGCTTCATGGTGTACACCACGGTCACGATTGAGGGCGTTTCGCATGAAATGTGGCTGCCTGTACTGGATGGCGCAAACAAAGCCATGAAAGCTGTGCCTTACACCT
>OGLQ01000552.1_pt1 | contig 25290 bp, 35 predicted proteins | sample 1572941 | NCBI WGS metagenome assembly OGLQ01 (sample SAMEA2581891, study PRJEB24529) | metagenome | biome: Human gut stool | place: China | collected 2011
TATATTACCAAAAAAATAATGATTGGTTAGAATATTTTGATTTTAAAGTAGGAATTAAAAAAAATATTTATTCAGAAAAAAAATATATTATAACTGATTCTTTAAATTGGTGGAAAGAAATATTACAAGAAGAAGAGTTAGATAAAATTATAGAAACAATGCCAGATAATGAAATATTTAAAACAGGAATAAATAATTTTAGTTCAGAATTAAAATTAAGTGATTTTAAAAAATATTCTTCTAAAGAGCAAAAAAAAGAATATCAAAGAATTTATTTATTAATTTATCCATATATAATTGCTAATGATTATGGAATTTAAAAATGTAGATTAGTAATTTTTAAAAATTTCCCCCTAGTAAAATTACTAGGGGTTTTTATATTATTTTTTCTTATACTCTTGATATTGAGTAAGAACTTTTTTTAACTTTTCAGGAATTGGTATTCCACAGATAGAAGCATTTTCCAAAATACTCAATCCTTCATTTGAAATAAATACTCCTACAGCTAGAGTTTTAATAGCTAGTTTACCATCAAAAAGAATATCTAATTGGTAGGCTAACACTATAACCAAGATAATCATAACTTTTTTTAAAATACCTATTACCCCCGCTTTAGAATTTGCTGTACAAGTAATAAAAGCTTTTATAACTCCAGATAAGTAATCCACAGTCATTAATATTAATAAAACATTCATAGCATCATCTTGCCCACCTGTAACAAGAAAAATAAAGGCTACTAGACTTCCTAATCCTATTGTTATCCCATTTCCAAGTATTTTTATGACATCAACTATAAGTAATATAAAATTCCCAAGTATTTCCCATAATGTTTCTCCTGTTGCTCTAATAAATTCTCCCATACTCACTCCTTTAGTTTGTAAATAAATAATTTATAAATTTGTCAAAAACATTAAACCAATAAGGTGTAATAGCTAAGGATGGAACTAAAGATGCTAATACACACATTAAAAATACTCCTATGAAAATAAAAGCTAGTGCTTTAGAAAATACATCTATTTTTTTAATTTCAATATCTTGTTGTTTTTTTGCATCCTTGCTTCTTTTAAAAATAATATCTAATAATTTACTTCCTAGACTAACCAAAGCATTTATCATTTAATCTCCTTTTCGCAAGCTTACGAATTTTTATATTGAAAATGAGGATAATCACTAAAGTTTTTCCAATCCCCTCCCCACTCAATATTATATTTTTTCATTAATTCTCTAGCTGAATCTGCTACCTCTTTAAATACTTTTTTACTCCAATTACTTTTATTATTAATGATTACAGCTATATCAAAAGCATATCCTAATCCATCAGCTTTTACTTGATGTTTAGACTTTATATTGTAGCCATCACATTTTGTCACAATTTTCCCTGGGATAGTTCTACCCTGTTGATATATTTTATTCTGTTCTTCTGCTGTTCGAATTCCACAAGTTATAGAAATATCATATGGAGTTACTTTTATTAATTCTGTAGCAAACTCTTGTAATTTTGGGTGTAATCCCTCTAAGTTATTTAAACTTCTTTGACTAAATTTATACATACTAATAATTCCTTTCCTATCAGTTATAACTGATGAATTTATAGTTTTTCTAATTTTTATAAGATATAACTTATAAATTGGCTAAAGATATCTCACCAACATTTTTTAGTTCATTATAAAAGTCATCTATTGTAGAATTAACTTTTCTTTTAGCTTTTAATAGTTCAGCAGCTATATAACAATTATCTCCATAATCAAAGCAATAAAGAGCCATAGTTCTGAAATCTTCAACTGACATAACTACAGTGTCACTTCCATCATCCTTGAAAGGCCAAGCTACTACTGAGAGTTCTTTTCCTGAGGCTATTTTTAAATCAATACCTGATACTTTTTCTAATAGAGCTCTTCTTTTTTCATCAGCTAAAGTTTGTTGGTGCTTTTCTCCATTAACTGTTACTTCACAACCTATTTCTAGGGCTTCATATAATAAATCAGTTACTAGATTTCCTATATATGTAGTTATTTCCTCTTCTGTGGCTTTCTCTACCCAATTAGGATATTCCCACTCTATTTTTACACCTTTTGGTTTTTCTTTTTTGATGATAACTCCATCTTGATAGACTTCTCCCTCAACTAAGACTGACAAATCCCCACTCTCACAAACTTCCTCTCTAGTCATTTCAACTAAAGTATTACCTTGAAGTTTAGGATGTTTCAAAGGGCTATCTGCTATTACAAGAATGTCTCCTTGTTGCCAATCTGGAAATATAAATTGTTTTAGCATTTCATCTCTAGTGGGAATTTCAAAAGGAATTTCTATTGGTCTACCAAATTCTCCATCTATTGACGGGTCATAATCTTCTGGATATTCATATGTAGGAGATTTATCTAAAAAATCTCCTCTCAATATTGCCTCATTATCTTCATCTGGTCTACCAGATGTTTGTATTAATTTTAAATCTCTATATTGAAAAAACATAATTTTACTCCTATATATTTAGATAAATTACTTTTATGGTAATAGATTCTGGAGCGTGTGGTGAAGAAGTTGACGTTACATATATCCTATTAGTCTCTTTGTCTATTGCATAACTCTCTAATTGACAACCTTTTATATCTGGAAGAACAGCAGATATAACTTTATTTGAGTTTGTAACACCGAAATACCACTCCAAACCATTATCAGTTGATACTCTTTGTGTGCTAGTAATATCGCTAGTTGTTATCAAATTTTTAATTTTATTCAAATTATCCAAGATTGATACCTTTTCAAAATTATCTGTAACTGAAACATCTTCGGTTCTGTTCTTACATCTATACAATGCAAAAGTGGCATTATCATAATATAAACTGTTAGCATTTTTCACACCCTCATCTTGTATAAAGCTAAATTGCACCGCACCAGCAATACCTATAAAAGAATTAAACTCCTTACTGTTTTGGTGTATTGTTGCTAGCCATATACCCCAAGGTTGGTCATAATACTTTACTCTTGTGATAGTTGTTTGGCATTGAGTTGTTGAAACAGGGGTAAATCTTTGTAGAATATTTCCGCTACCAAATGGTATAACTTCAAAACAACCCCAAGAATGTATAAATCCAACTATTGGAGTTTTATCATTGGCATTTTTAAATGATGTTTTATCAAGATTTCTACACTCATAAATACCTGGTTCTGTTATAGTATTAAAATCTACAACCCCAGTCAGTTGTCTTCTGTATATCTGTGTACCAGCATAAATATCATTAATAGCTCCAATAACTTCTTTTTGAGGAGTAGTTAAGTTTGATGCTGTAAGAGTAGCATACCCATTTTGATATAGGCTTAATTTTGAGGTTTTAGCTTGTTGGTTGTTTCTTAAATACACATAACTTGTAGTATTGTCAGCTCCAACAAATGCACCAACAGCACCTTGATTATTTGAAGCACTACTTTTAAACTGTATTTCAGAATATGGTTCGGATTTTATTGATAATAAACCACTTACATCTCCACCAGTTTTATTAAGTTTATTCTCATTCAATTCCTTCCCCATATCCCCAGATAGAGCCTTATCAGCTCCCCCTGTTGTGAGGTCGTTGACTATTTCTGTTTTGGTAGCACTAACTCTACCATTATCATCTACAGTTAAATTATCTCCTACTATCATTCTTCCTAATACTGTTTTGGAAGCTTTTTTAGAAATTTCATCATTTAGATTTTTAGCATTTCCAGTATAACCACCTTTATCAAGTTTAGTGGCAAAAAGTTCATTAATAGCTCCTACAATAGTTTTAGCAATTGTTTTTAAAGTGCTATCTTCTTTATTTTGTTTTTTCTCTTCTAAGTTTTGAATAGTCTTATTTCCATCTGTTATTTTCTCATCAATAATATCCATGTTATCATTAAATACTCTTATATCTGCTGCCTCGGTATCCCAATTTGGCTTTTTTAAATTAAGATTAGGTGTTAAATCTGGCATTAAATTCCCTCCTTTTTCATAACTTCTTCCCAAGTAAATTGACTATAATATTCCCATGTTTTAGGAGGTAAATCTCTCCATAATCTGTATCTGTATTGAAAATTTATTCCTAAATGAGCTGGTTTTGCTTCTCCTAAAGCAGCCTTTAAGACTTCGATATTATCTGGTATTCCAACTATAGAAATAAAAACTATTTCAATAGTCCCATCAATAAACTTAACAGAAATTTCTCCATTTCTCCAGCTATTAGCAATAGTTTGGAGTAACTCTAAATCACATTTACCTGTTGTTTTCCATCTTGCTTCTATTTCAATTCTTTTTCCTTCAATAGTGGTAGATTTAGTTTTGTAATTTAATTCTTTTTCAAGTTCTTGAATCCTTTCTAATGACATAGTAGAGAATAAGAACTCTTTTTCAAGTAAAGTCATCTTATCTTTTACTTCATCTAAATGTAATCCAGCTGGATTTAAAATAGCATCAATAAACTCATCTTTTCTAATTATTTTATGTAAATTATTAATTAAAATATCTTTAGTTTTCATGGATAGTTACCTCTCCTAATATAGCTACTTCTTCATCTCCTATTTGGATATTGCTAGTTCCATTATTTGCTGTTAAAGAACTCCATTCTATTACTCCAGGTGTTTCTAATATAGAATTAGAAATAAGTGAATAAGATACATAATTTTTCTTAAATGCTATTGATTGTAAAAATGATGTTAAGCTCTGTTTTATTCTTTCACTTAATACTTCACTATTTACCCCCTCTTCTTTAGTTAAAGTAACCTCAATATTAATAGTTTTAGCACTAGCTGATATCACAGTACAGTAAGCTCCTATAGGTGCTTCTCCATACCCACATCCCCAAGTAGATTCATCTTCTCCTTTTGGGTCAATATATTCTTGTACTTTTTTGACTAATTCACTAGATGCTGCTTGCTTTAAATCATTTATAATAACTGTTTTTACAGTGTTTTTCCCATTCCATAGTGGAAAGATTTTACTATCTCCAACTCCAGCTACTTCTCTAGCCCATTGCATATAGTGATATACATTTCCAGAGGTTGCTGGCATCTGAACTTTTATGTCATATCTACTTAATAATGATTCATCAGTTTCAGCATTAAAACCATCATAGGTAACTTTTTCATTATTACAACTTTTTATACCTTGAATAGTAACAGGCATTTGAGTAATAGTTTTAGCTCCAACATTGCTAATATCTCCAGGAATAACAGCTTGAATTTTTATAATCCCAGTATTTACTATACTTTTAGTTTCTAATGATTTAAATTGAACTCCATTGATTGTTTCAAATATATCTCCTTTTGTTATAGTTCCTGTTCCATTAACTGTTAATTCTCCTATTGAATATGTAGCTGGTTTTCTAGTTAATCCCTGAAGTTGAAATACTCTTTTATCCAACTCTTCTCCAGTTAGCCTATGTATATCAAAAAAATCCCAAATATCTGATAATTTTTTTCTAATTCAGCTCCTTCTAAAGCATATGTTTTAATTAAATCATGTGTAAATGTTCCAACTGATTTAATATAGTCATCTGGAATATTATTTAACATTTCTTCTAGTATTTCATCAGCACTTTTGGCTGTATAGTAACTAGACATTTAATTCCACCTCGCTTTTAATTAATTCATCATTAACAATTACAACAATATCAAATACTAGAGAATTAAAATTTTTAGTAATATTGATAGATTCAACACTTTGAATATTTTTGTTAAGTAATAATTTTTCTTCTAGCTCATCTTTTATTTGAGCAATAGTAAATCCAGAACTATAAAATTCATTACCTCTCATTTCATAGAGAAATCTTATTCCAAACTCAGTATCTTGATATACTTTATATTTCTCCATTTCTGTATGAAGTAAAAGAAATATCCATTGTTGTACTTGCTTTTTTTTATCTGTAAATTCTGTTTTTCCATCTTTTACTATAACTTTTTTAGTAGTGATATCAAATAATAAATCTTTATATTTATTAATTAAAGTTTTACTATTAGTAACTGCAACAGAACTAATAGTATTAAAACTTTTTGGAAAGATGCTCATATATCTCCCCCTTATTTAATCTTTCTTATTTTAAAATCAACTATCCATTTTTGTCCTTTTTCAGTAGGAGTAACTTTTACTAAATCTCCTTTTTTTAATGTATCTGTATTAATAAAAGTTCCATTTGCTTTGTACTCCCCATTTCCTTCAATAGTTCCATGTGGATTTGTTGCTCCTAATCCACATGGCTTATTTGATGAAGTAGCATTAATGGTTATTTCATCTAAAGTTCCTTCTAGTTTATAAGTTCTAGTATAATCATCAAATAATCTATCATTCATATATAACATATGAGGGTATAAAATAAACCTCCCATCTAAAATGGATATAGTAAGTTCTGGAGGAGCTTCAATTACTTTTCCTATACAGACTTGAAAATTTTCAGGAGTTTCTAATCCTTTTAAAAATTTAGCTGCTATTTCACTATTCTTCAAATAATTCTACCTCCAAGTTCACAATATGTTCTCCCTTTCTCCAGGTATGGACACAAGAATTAATTAAGTATTCCCCGTAAAGTTTTAATTTAGGATTATTAAGGTAGATAACTCTTCCAGCTCTGAACTCATCATCTCCAAAACCTTCAAGTGATACAGTTTTAAAAACTTTATTCAACTCTTTTAATTTCATTTTCGCAACATTCCGAACTTTAGCTTCATCTTTATTTGGTTCTACATTAATAATTTCTTGTAAACTTCCATATTTTTCAATATTAGTGTTATCTTCAGCTACTGCTAATATTTCAGTTGATTCTTGCTCATTTGATGTTACAAGTATTCTATTTTTCATTTCTAAGATACTTTCACTTATACTTTCATTTCCTGTTTGTTTATATTTAAAAGATACATTTACCTTTTTAAATGGATTAACATTAAATTTATTATCTATAAATTCAAGTTTATATTTAATTCCTAATTCTTCATTTACCTGTTTGAGAATATCATTAATAATTTCAGCAATAGTATTAGAGTAATATAATTTGCTGATAGAAGTTGAAATATTACTAATATCTCCAATAGGAGCATCTATTTCCTGTAATAGTTGTTTAATAGCTACACTAGCACTAATATCTTCAAATTGTTTAATTACTTTATTTTTATTTAAATAAAAACTATAATCTAAACATTCAATAGTCCTATTAAATTTAGTAGTTGTTATATTTACTACCACTCCTCTAAATAATTCCTTGGTATTATTTAAAATAATTATATCTCCAGTTTCTATTTCGTCAGAGAAAATAAAACTAGTATCATTATAATTTCTAGCTATGTTAAAAGCTAAAGATGCTCCTAAAGTATCCATAGAAGTACTTAAACTAATAGCTCCACTTATATCAGTTATATCAACTGCCCTTTCTTCTTTTATAACATATAAATTCATAAAATCACCTGTTCACATACTCTTCAATAGTGATGGAATAATCAATGTCCTGATTAGATTTTTTCTTCCAGGTAAAATCTTTAATTATACAAGGATATGAGAATGAAGTTTCTGATAAAATTACAGTAACTTTTAAAATAGATTTTCTATATTTAGTAAGAAAAGCTAAGCACTCTGGAGCTAAAAATGATAAAAATGGCAGCCATCTGTATCTTTTATGAGGGAAAAAACTGTTGATAGAGATTGTTTTTAGTTTCTCTTCTCCTATAAGTGTCAGTTCTTTCCCTAAACTATTTTCAAAAGTTTCAGTGTTTAAAGAGCTACCAAAATATACATTTTTACTTTCAATAAAGGGAAATTTAAAGATATTTTTCCTATCAAGTGTAGATAAATATATCTCCATTTTATTTTCCTCCAAATAATCTTTTAAAAAAACTTTTCTTTTTAGATTGAACTTGGATGTTTTTTAAGATAGCTAATAAATCAGTATAGTTTTGTTGTAATGTTTTATGTTCTGCAAGTAATGTATAATATTTTCCTTTTATATCATCTGTTGCTGCTTTTTCATTAGCTGAAATAACTCTTGCCTTTTCATTAATAATATTAATAATAGCTCCACGACATTCTTCAATACTGTCAAGTTTCTCAGTATTTGTATCAATGCCAAGAAAATTCTTTAAATATTTAATTTCTCCTCTTAATACTTTCCTTCTAGTCATAATATCCTCCTAAGTTACATTAGCCATATTGTTTTTACTTATATCTACAATTACACCAGCTACTTTTTCTTTAAATTCATCATACCCATATATATCTCCTTGAATATATATATTATTAGAATTAGTTACTGCTGGTCTTGGATTATTTATAGTAGCTCTAGTAATAGCATTAGATTTAACTGAATTTAAACTCTGAGGAGCTTCTACTTTTGCAAAACTTTCTTCAAATACCTTATTTTGACTTGGTATTTTATTTTCTACTTGTAGTTTTGCAAGTTCCTGGATGTCTTTTTTTGTTTTTTCAGTTACCTCTATATTTTTTTCAATATCTTCATCACTAAATAAACTTTTAGCCCATTCCCATACTTTTCCTAATCCTTTTATAATAGTTATAACAGGCATAAAAGCTCCTACAATAATACTAGCCCACCATGGCATATTATCAGCAAAAGATTTTAAAGAATCCCATAGACTCCCTACAAAAGATTTAACTTTATCAAATTCAAATATTAACATATACAGAGCAAAAGCTATAGCTCCAATGGCAGCTGTTACCCATCCAACTGGAGTGGATGCTAACATTAAATTAAAAGATGCTATTGCTAACTTGAGTTTTGTAAAAATAGTTACTAAAAATCCTATATTTGACAAGGCTGTTACAGCTATTTGATAAGTTTCAAAAGCTGCTTTTAGAGCAAAAACTCCTTTTGTTAGTATATAAATTATTCCTAAAAATTTAGTTAAAGCTATAATTATTTCATGGTTTTCTTTAATAAAGTTATAGGCACTCATAACTGAATTAGCTATTTCAGCAAAAATTATTGCAAATTCTTTAGCTAAATCATCTAATGTTCCATCTTCTTCCCATTTTATTAGTATATCTCTTAATAAAGCCATTTTTTGTTTAATGATATCAAGTATAGAACCTGTTTTAATAAGTCCATTTTCCATACCTAATATTTTAGCTAATCCCATATTAACAGAGCCTGTAATTGTACTCCATAATCCTCTTACAGTTTGAGATAACTTTTCAGCTCCTCCATCAAACTTTGATACCATAATTTCTTCTAAAACTATTTGAAGTTTTTCTTGGTCTTTTACTTGCCCTTGTTTATTAAACACTTTATTTTTACCATACTTCTTTTCAGCTGCTTCAATAATCATCTCCTTAGATACTCCTAAGTTTTCCATACTTTCAAACTCATTTTTTGAAAGTATATCTTTTATAGCTTCTGTTGCTTGTTCCATAGTTGTGTTAGTAGCTCCAGCAGCATCAGCTATCATAGCTAACCATTTTTCACTATCTATCCCATAACTTTCAAGAGTAGCTGTAGCTTGAATAACCTCTTCTGGACTGAATGGAGTAGATATAGATAGTAGTTCAGCATTTTTCATAAGCTTATTTGTTTTTTCAAAGTCCTTAGTAGCTGTTTCTAACATAGTTCTATAAGCTTCTAAGTTAATAGAAGTTTCCATTCCCATTTTGATAGCTCCTCCAGCTCCAAGCCCTCCTGTCAATCCTATGATAGAAGCTCCCCATTTTAGAGCTGATTTAACAGCTCCATCAATAGATGAGCCTACTGTTTTACCCCATTCTTTAAAAGTTTCTTTAGAGGATTCTACCTCTTTTTCAATCTCCCTTATATTTCTTCCTAATTTTAGTGCTTCACTTCTCTGTTCAGCCATTGATTTCTCAGCTTGTTCTAAAGCTTCTTTTAAAGATTTTTCTTGAGATTTCATATCATTTACAGCATCACTATTTTGAATAATGGTTTCTTCTAACCTATTAAGATTCTCAGTTTGTTCTTTAATAGAAGTATTATTATTTCTATGTTGCTGCCTCAAAGCTTGGAGTTGTTTGGCAGCATTTTTATATTCTTTAGAATTACTTCCATACTCTTGCCCAAGTCTATCAAGTTCCATAGCTTGCTTTGTAATTTCATTTTGCAATTCTATATTAGAATTTTTAAGAGAATCGATATTAGCTTTAGCTCTTTGGTATTCTCTATTTTGCTCAACAACACTTTTTTTCAAGTTTTCTAACTCTATTACATACTGAGCTATATTAGCTTTAGCTTGTTCTACAGCTTGTTTATATACTTCTAATTGCTCTTTAGCCTGTTCGCTTTGCTTTTCAGCCTCTTTTAGAGAGGCAATAGCTGGTTTTATTTGCTCACTAAGAGCATTTTTCAAACTAAGTATTACACCTATTGTTTTACTCATTATTCCCCTCCAACTCCCATAGAAGCTTTAATTTTTTTAATGTCATACTCAATTTGTTCCTGTCTATTTACTACCATACTTTCAATAAAGAATAATTTTTCTTCTTCTGTTAAATTAAGTAGATATTGTAAACTATGTCCTTTTTGGAGATAATAAGATACCCAATATAATTCTCCTGGATTCTCATTATCTCCTATGAGTTTTTTATTTCTTCCTCAGTTTCTTTTTTTACTTCTAAACCTTTAAAAATAGCATTTATACTATTAGCTATTCTTAATACTTCTGTTGTTCCTAATATTATTAAAGGGATTTCTATAAATTCATATTCTTTATACATATCTCTTAATTCTTTTTCTCTAAAGAAAGAGCAACTATTATATATTAATTCTGAGGCATTTAAAGCCATTCCCTCTATATCCATATTCTCCATAGAAATATTATCTTTATCTTTAAGAGTTCCTTTATAGCATTTCATCATTTCATTATTATATCTTAGCAATTCTGACTCATTAGGTCTTTGAAATTCTACTTCTCCTATTTCTTTAATCTCTATTTTTGTTATTTTTACTTTTTTAGCTTCTTTTTCTTTTACTTTATTTAAAAATTCTTGTAATGTTGTCATTTTCTCCTCCTATAAATTGAGAGGGAATAATACCCTCTCTTTTATTTTAACTCTGTTACTGTTTCAGCCTGCCCAGTCATTTGAATCTCTTTTACTTTTCCTTTTTCAAAAGATGCTCTAGTTCTTTCATCAAAAGTTACTCCATCACATTTAGTTCTTTGTTTCTTAGTACCATTGATATTAGCATCATTCATAATAACTGTGATATCTTCATCTAGGTTAAACATATCTATTTCCTCTTCAGTTCCAGTACTTTTATATGTAAAAGATACTTCATGGGTTTCTCCAACTAAAACTCTTATTTTACCACCAGGAACATCTGGATTATCTACTTCTTCATAATTATACTTAGTTTTTACTTCTCCCTTATTACAAGTCCCAATTTTAACTCCAGCTACCCATACTTCTCCAGCATTACCATTATGATAACCACTTCTTTTATGTGCCATTTACTTCCTCCTACATGTATATATTGAATAGGAAATCTTCCATAATTCCACTAACTTTTATATTAGCTTTTAAGAACACATTAGTTCCTACTGTCATCTGTCTTACTTTCTCATCATCCCAACTTTCAACTTCTTCTTGCCCATATTTAACATAATTAGCAAGTCTTTGTTGCTCTAAATCAATAAAAGATGTATTTTCAAAATTAGGGTCTAAGATATAATTTATTGCTAATCCTTTAAAATAGCTATTAATTGCACTTATTAATAACATTTGATTTTCTGTTAAGTTAGGATATTTCCCTTTATATGATTTATCCCAAGCTGTATAGATATCACAATAAATTAAATCCATTTTTTCAACAGTATTTATATGAGTCATTTCTATTGTTACATCTTGTCCAATAGTGCTTAAACTATTTACAGCTCTAGCTACTTTTACTATTCCTTCATCATTGAATAATACAAACTCTCCATTCCCAATAGCTGTATCTAACTCTTCAGGTTCAATTACATTTGAGAATTTTCCAAGTTCAAAGGCAATGGCAGACATATTTAATGAAATACCAGCTAAGAATCCAAGCAAGTATGGAACAGCTTGATTTCCTGTAACCTCTCCTCTATCATCAGAGAAAGTAACTTTTTCATTAGTGAAGTTTACTATTCCCATATCATCTGGAGCTGTTAATTTATGTCCTATCATCTTATATCTTTTTTTATCATTTTTCCTTTTAGCTTTTATCCAAGTAGCTAATTCAGTAGCATAAGAATTATCTGGAGTTCCTATCCAACAGTTTCTTGGGATAACTCCTCCAATAGCTTTCAACTTATCTGTAATTAGCTCCTCTTCTCCTACTTTAAATACATATAATTTTAAAGGAATCCCTTCCAGTGCATCCTTTACTAATTTGACATTATCTTCAGTAAATTTTGCTTGTTCTTCACTTGTAAAATCCTCAATAGTTTTATAATATTTTTTAGGTTCTCCTGGTGTTGTATCATTTAATATTAATACAGCATCTCCTCTTTCAGCTCTTTTTACAGCTGTAACTCCTAGCCCCTTAAATATAATATCCAATTGTGGCATAGTATTAGTCGTTGACATACTCTTCTACCCCTCCTATATATAAATTTTCCATCATTTCTGATACTTTTTCTGGGTATTCTTCAAATACATATAAATCAAAATTAAATAATAAATCTCTATCTGATTCAGTTGAATCTACCTCTAAAACCTCTGTAACTAGTCCATCTAGTAGCTCTATTACTGGATTATCAGAGAATATTTGAATTAAATTTTCTTGCATAGTCAAAATCTCTTTAATATCATCATCTTTCTTAGGATGATAGATTATCCTTACATTCAAAGTTGTCTCTCTGAACTTTTTCATGTAATCAGATGCTTTTAAATTTTCAAAATATATATGAATAGAGCCTCTCCTATATCCTTCTTTAACATCTCTACACTCTATAGGAGTATTTTTCAGTTCCTTTCTTAATTTAGCTACTAATATGGTTAAAATATCCTTTGAACTAATCATTTCATACCTCAAAATCCATTTTTTTCAAATAAATCCTCTAACATCTTTTGAGAGTTTTCTTCAAATTCCTCTGTAAATTCATTAGCTGTATCTCTAAATACAAACTTCCCTTTTACTCTTCCTAATTCTATTCCATTTTTACCTCTGACGATTCTATGCCCCTCTTCTATGAGATGAGCATGTGGAGCAGCTGAATACACTCTACAAGCAAAATCTCCTTTAAATTCATAAGGTTTCCCATCTTTTATGCTCCTATGATAGTATCCAGAATCTTTTTTTACTCTTTTCTTTGCTACTTCTAAAGTTTTTTTCTTTAAAATTTTAGCTTGTTTTTTTACAAATTTTTTAGTTTCTCCATCAGTACTACTAGCTAATTTACTAAGTTCTTTACATACATCATCAAAGCTCTCCATAGAACTCCTTTTTTAAAGTACAATGTACTTCAATATAGTTGTTTTTATTAAAAGCTGGAATAATATGAGATATTTCATATTTAGTTCCTTTGTAATAAATAATATCAGCTTGAGTAATATCAATTTTTCTCATAATAATCTTAAATTTTGTATCTGTGTATTCAAAATCTTCTGAGGTAGTTATAGAATTAGCTGATAGAGGTATAATATCAGCCCATACTTTTTTATATAACTCATATCCCCTCTTATCTCCTAACTCTCCTTGAACTATCTGTTCCCTATGAATTTCAATTCTATTATTTAATCTACTAGCTAATACCTTCTCACTCATCTATTACCCCTGCCTTTAATCTAGTATAAATACAGCTTAATATGTTATTTGGTTTAAATTCTGTATCGGTAGAGGCTCTATTTTCATATCTATCAGCTATGACTATAAGCATAGCCATATTATATGTTTCAGAATTTCCTTCTTCATTAAATTTTACTCCAGTAGAATCTTCAATCTCCTCTTTAGCATATTCTGTAAAGAGATTGATGAGAGTATCATCTTCATCAGAATCAACTCTCAAATATTCTTTTATATTCTCTAAAGTTAATACTCTCATTTTTCTCCTTTTAATTATTCAATAGGTGCTGTATCATATTGTAAAAATACAATAGCTTTTTCATCAAATTTTTGAACATCTAATCTCATTAATCCTCTTACTTTTGTTGTATTAGTTTCAAAAGCTCCAGCTCCTATATTTGTAGAATCTACAGTTAAAAGTTGTCTATCAAATAAAGTAATTGCTCTTTTGAAATCTCCAATTATTACAGGAGCTTTAGTAGTGTCATTCGCTAATACTTTATCTGAATATACTTTTACTGGTCTACCTTTCAATAATTTTTGAGTAGGTTTAGTAGGGTCTGGTTGTAATAAGTAGTTCCCATCTGTATCTTTCATCTTATCTAATTCATTAAATCCTGTTTGATTAGTAACTACAATAGCATTAGCTGAGATAGCTGGGTCTAATGTCTTATTAAGAACTGTTTTTATATCATCAATTCCTTTCATTGCTGTTTTACTAAAAGTATTTAATGAATCACTTATTAATTTATTTTCAGTAGCTACTTTTTTCTTAGCAAACCATTTACTTACATGATATAGTAAGTTTCCTTTATTATCTTTTAATAAATTATTAGGAATAGGTAAAATACCACCATAAGTTTTACAAGAATAAGGAATTGATTTAAATTGTCCATTTTCAATGTCTGAAATTTTTGAACCTTCTGTAACTTCAGCAAAAGGAGTATATTCTCCATCAACTTCTATAACTCTTGTTCCAGTAAGAGTAGATACAGTTTCTACATATACTAATTCTCTAAGAGAACTATAATCTCTAGCTAACTCTATTACTTGTGTTTCCTGGTCTTTTGGAATTAATAATGCTCCATCTGCCTCTGTTGTAGATGATAGAGCTGCTTGTATTGTCATTTTGTCATCTAATGTAGCTTTTCCTTTTAAAAAATTAACAAAGGCATTTTCGTAAGCTTGCGAATCTATTCCAGTAGAAATTTCTTTACCTTCTAAAATTGTTCCTTTAAAATTAGCTTGTATTTCCTCTTCTTCTTTTAGAGCTAGTTTTAATTTTGCTTCTAAAGTATCAATATTTAAAGTTGCTGCATTGATTTCATCTATTGTTGATGTTCCACTAGCTAATACTTTTCTTGCATTTTCTTTAGCTGCCTTTATTTCTTCTTTTATTAAATCTGACCTTTTCATTTAATCAATCCTCCATTTTTAATCTTAATTCCAACTTTGCTTTTTCTAATTCGATTCTTTTTAATTCTTCTTTATTTTCACTTTGACTTTTTTCAATTTTATTTAACTTTGCTTTAAATATTTCTGGCATCTTATCATTTGGAGTTAATCCATCAAGACATGCAACTGTTTTATTTTCTCCATCTACAACTATGTCAAAATAATTTTGAGCCTCTATTCCAGTCAACCAAGTTTCATTATCCATTAACTCTAATATTTTTTCATTACTTATATCAGTTAATGCCTTTGTCTTATAAATATCAGCCATATTTACATCCATTTTTTCTAACATTGAAATTGTTTCTGATAAATCATTCTTATTTCCAGCTGTATATATCCATGAACGATGTATCATAAGATAAGCATTTTTAGGAATATGGATTTCATCTCCAGCCATCGCTATTATTGAGGCAATACTAGCAGCTACTCCATCTACATATACTTTCTTTTTACCTTCATGTCTTTTTAACATATGATAGATAGCTAATCCAGCAAATACATTTCCACCTGATGAGTTAATAAAAATATTTAAATCTTTATTTTTTACTGTATCTAAGAGTTCTTTTACTTCTACTGGTGTTACTTCATCTCCCCACCATTTATCAGAACTAATTTCTCCATAAATAGATAATTCTGCTATATTATCTTGAGCCTTTATTTCAAAATACCCAGTATTTTTACCATTATTTTGTAATTGTATCTTTATTTCCCTCTCCTCCTTTCATATATTGTTCTCCAGCTTTATCTATACTGATAGCATTTCCATTTCCTACTAGTTTATCCCCTCCCTCTACATATGGTAAGTTTAGTGCTTCACGAACTTCATTAGGTGTCATAATGAAGTTTTGAACATAATTCGAATATACATTAGCTTTAGTTTGGTTATCCATTTTAAATAAAATATCCTCATTTATAACTAGCCTCTGTCCTCTTTCTAAATCTCGTGGATGAAGTAGCTTATAACTAAGCTCCTGTTCATAGATTAAAAATAAAGGTTGTAATGTATTTACATAAAAATCTAATTGTTGAGTTTCACTATTACTATATGAACTTTTAGTATAATCATTTATGACATTAGGTTTTATTCCAAAGGCAGCAGCTATTTGGAGAGCTGTATTCTTATTATTTTCAAAAAACTGAGAATCAGCTAGTTTCATTTCTAACAACTGAGCTTGATAACCTAGAGGTAATGGAATAAAAGCTCCACTCTCTTTAGCTTTAGCAAAATTTGCTATTTTCCCTATCATATTCTTAGCCTTAGAATCATTTAATTCTCCTGTATAATGAACTACTACTTTAGTTCCTAATGTAGAGCTAGAATAAATTCTCTTTAAAAAGTTTAAAGCTGATTTTTGAGTATTAAGTTGAGTTTTTAAAACATCTCGAACTGATATTCCTGATAATCCATCCCAACTCATATGAGTTTTAAAATGTAAAATTTCATCTTTTAAAAATGAATATCTTTTCCCACTTCTACTATCATTCCATACATACCAAATACTATCTTTTAGTCCAAAATATCCTTTATTATCAATCCATATTTCAACTTCATTACTTGGTAGTTGCCATAGATTTTTTATTTTTACTCCATCTCTTTCTATATATACATAGGAATTTCCATAATGATTACGATTTAATTCCACTGTTTGCCAAAATGTTATAGCACTCATATAGGGATTGGGTCTTATATTTAATAACAAGTCTAACTCATTATCAAAAATAGTTTCTCTTCCTTTTCTTTTTGTAATTTCCCTTTTCTCCCATTGCATTTTTCCAAGACTTTCTGATAAATGCTTTAAACAAATAAAATATATAGTTTCAGATATATCTTGCTGAACTTCTATATTAGTATCATTTGGAAGTGATAAAATATCAAAAAGAGAATTAGAATCTGGATTTAAAGCTACTCCATCCTTTTTCGTTTCGGAAAGCTTAGCAAAAAAATTCTTTATAATCTTAAACACCTCCTACTCATAAATACTTTCTGCTAAATCTGAATATTTATTATAATCAAATACAAATTCATAATATTGAGCTAGTTTATAAGCTGCTAATAAAGAGTCAACAGGGTCAATTCTCTTTCTAGTAGCATCTTTATCAATCTTAATCAAACCATTACTTTGTTTTACTACTGCATTTTTCATAGCAAAATTAAGAACAGGATTAGGAGTATATATAATATTTTTTTCATATACTTGTTCTCTAAATCCTGCTGTACTTTCATTTAGAGATTTATGTGATTGATATACTTCTACACATTTATATCCTTGGTTAGATAAGTCTAACATCATTTTTGAAGAGTTTGCTGGGTCAAAACAAAGAGTATCTATATTTAATTGATTATCAATACAGAACTTTGTTACATATTCCCACACTACACCTTGGTCTACTACCTGGGAGTTAGTTATAGTGATATATCCTTGTTTAGCCCAACTAAGATAAGGTATTTTATCTACAACTTCTCTTTCTCTAAGTTTTTCAATATTAGGTACAAATGAATGACTAAATACAATATACTTTATAACATCATTTTCATCTTTAATTGGAATAACAAAGCCTACTGATGTTAAGTCAATCTTAGCTGACATATCAAAGCCTATAAATACATTTTTATTTGCTATTTCAAAAGGTAAACTCTTTACTTCACAAGCTTTCCATTTTGATATATCCATATACCCATTCTCTGTAGCTTGTACCCAAATATTCAAGCACTTAGTCATAAATGCTATCATCTTTTCTGGAATCATCTTGGCTACTTCATAATCAGAGGCTAATTTATTAATTCCCTCTTGATAATAGGCTCTTATTGGATTAGCTTTTCTCCAAATTTCTAAACTTCCTTTATCATCTCCCTCATCAGCTTCACATATATCTACAAAATACTCATCATTTTCTAAGTCTACATCTGGATTAAGTAAATCAGAGCAATAAGTATATTCTTGAGTAAAGCATGGAGCATTTAAGTCCATTCCAGCCGTGGTAATGATAAAAAGTAAAGGCTCTTTTGATGCTGCTCCTAATCCTAAGTCATAAAACTCTGTAGTAGGATGTTGATGGTATTCATCTAATATAAGAACAGCTGGGTTAGTTCCATCTCCATTTTTACCATCTTGTTTACTAAGAGGATTTAAAAAAGAATTAGATTTGATATGAATGATTTTATCTCTTATTATTTTAAATTTAGGAGCTAGAATGCTTCCTCTTAACATATTTTGAGCTTCTACAAAGAGTAATTTTGACTGGTCTTTCTTAGTTGCTGCACAATAAGTTTCTAAAGTTTCTTGATTTTTAGTAGACATAACTGAAATCTCATAGAGAACTGAGCCAGCTTGCATTTGTGTTTTAGCATTTTTTCTAGCCACCTCAACAAAAGCTTTTCTAAATCTTCTTTTCCCTTCTTGAGTTTTCCATCCATACACTTGACAGAGTATAAACTTTTGCCAAGAAGTTAAAATAATAGGTTGTCCAGCTAACTCTCCTTTAGAGTGCCTCAAATAAGTAAACCACTTCACTATTTTTTCAGCTTCTAACTCATTCCAAATATATTTGCCATTTTCAATGTCCTTTAAAAATCTCATACAAGCCCATTTATGCTTTTTACCACTTACTATTTCTCCAGAGATACATTTATTAGAATAGTCTATTAGTTCTTCTAAAATACTCATATTTCTCCAAACTCTTGCTCTGTTTTATTAGCTTCAGCTTTAATATCTCCAGTTATTAATCTAAGTTTTCCATCTAAGGTTAATCCTAATAGACTTGCATATTTTTTAATCTCATCTGAATACTTTAATTCAAGTGATACCAAATTATTCAACTCTTTTCCTATTCTAAACTTCATTCCTACCTGTTTTACTAATTCACTATACTTAGCTACTGAATTACAGTAAACTCCTAAATTGTTATAATCTAAATTATTAAATAGTGGAGTTGCTTCTAACTCTTTTACAATTCTTTTCCATTCTTCTATGGCAATTTCATTTACTAGCCAATTTGGTGGATTCTTTAATTCTTCTTTACCTACAAAGGTTTTCGCTCTCTCTTCTTCAAGTTCTTTCTGTTGCTGTTGAATAACAGTAAGATTCCCTTTTTGCTGATTTAAAGATTTCCTTGCTCCCATTTTCTCTCCTTTCTTTGAGGTTAGAATTTTTTTGCATTTAGAATTTCGTGAAAAGAAATCTAGATGATGCGGTCTTAGATTTTCTTCCCAAAACTTTTTTATACCCCCCTACCCCTCTAGGAATTGAGTAGTATATAGTTCTAAATACTTTCTCAATTCTGCTTGAACCACTTGGATATCTTCACTTTTGTATCTTCTATGGATTTCTCTATGAGCTGAATCACTTAATGGTATGAGATTAGATAGTTCATAAGCTTTTGATTTATCATCAGTCACTTCAACTATATGATGTACTAAAGTAGCTGGAGTAGCTTTAGCATATTTAAACAAAGTATATACACAAAGATTATCAAATTTATTCATACATTCTTGTCTTAATGCTATCCATTGTTTTGAATGATAAATCTCTTTATTTTTTCTCTTAGTCTTATCATATAGTCTATTATCTTCTTTTCTATTTTCTTTATGATAGTATTTTGAATAACAACCATTAGGACATCTTTCTCCTACTGGATATAGTTTTCTACAACTAGGACAAAACTTCATTATCATTTCAAATACTCCTCAGCTTCTTTCTTTTTTAACTCAAACTCTATTTCTTTTAATTTAATATTTAACTCCTCTTCTCTCTTAAAGTAATTAAGCTTTTCTTTCATCTCTTCTAACTGAATTCTTTTGATATCTAACTCTATCTCATCACTAGTATTCAAGATATTGTAAAGCTCTTTATCTAATGAATAACTTTCTTTAAGACTTTTTATCTTTAAATCAACTATCTCAGCTTTTTTCTTAGCTTCTTCATCAGAATGAGTATCTATATCTTCTAACTCTTCAAAGATACATTTTGTTAATTCTTGATATTTTGATTTGATAGTTTGTTTTTCTAGAGCTAGCTTATCTGTTAAATTATCTACTTCTTTTAAATAACTTATCTCTGCTATCCTATTTTTTATCCAATTTTCTTTACTTGCTATATGTCTTAATGTTCCATAGTTTATTTGATACTTAATAGCTAAATCAATTAAACTTCTTCCTAATTCATATTCCTTTCTTAATCGCTTCTTTATCTCATTTGGAATTCTCTTAGCCATGTGAATATATTGTGATATTATATCTAAATTTTTTACCCATACTTTAATTAAGGAAAATATGTCTTTTTCTTTTTATAAAAAAAGTCTTTTAAATATAGAAAAATATTAATCTTGGATTACTTCTTTCTTTCCTCAATAAATGAAATTAGTGAGGAAAAATAATTTCTAAGATAAAATTTAATTTTTGTAAATTATTATGCTTAGAATACTTTTCTCTTATTCTTTTTATTTCTCTGCCTTTATTCTTTGAATTATATCTTTCTACTAACTCAATTAAAAAAGTATAGTCAAAAATCCAATACTGTTCTAAGTATCTATAAACATCACGAGCCTCCTTCCTTCCAGTTTGCCTTGCTAAAGCATTATTTTGTTTAAATATTTTGTACTTACTCTCAAGTATAGGTTTGACTTCTTTTTCCAGATAATCAAACATCTTAAAAATAAAGTCCTTTTTCAATCTTTCTCTAAATAAAGTTTCTATAAAATCTTTACTAGATAATAAATAATTTAAAGAGTTATCAACTCCATACTTTTCACATTGATATTTATAGGAGCTTGTTTCCAAGCAATACTCCAATCTTGTGAGATGATATGGAAGATTACTCTCTCTATCTTTTGAATAAATTTTAAAAGTAGTATTTTTACTAAGTGGTATAAATAAGCTCTCATCATATTTGAACTCATTTATTCTTTCAGCATTTGTTATACTATATATTCCCTTAGCATAATTTAGATGCTGTTTAGCAAATAATAAAAAAACTTCAAAATACTCATTAAAATTTATTGGAAGATTCAAGTTAATCTCTATATCTGCTATCTTGGCATTACTAAAGTCAACTATTATACCCTCTTTTTCTAAAAGAGTTTCTAATTTTTCTAATGCTTCTTTTAGCTCTTGAATAGATGAATTTTCTATATTATTTCCTCTTAAAACTTTATTTGGATTAAAAGTAAGTTTATTAAAACAAGTTTCATTCAATCCTCTATCTGTTTCTGTTAAGGTGTAGTTATATGTCATTGAGAATAGTTCTCTTTTTATGCTGGCTACTTCCTTAACTCCATTAGCTCTTTCTACTACTTCTTTTAGCTTAGAATTAATAGAACATTCATAATCGTATATTGATATCTTATCTATACCTATTCTCATTTCATCTTTATTACACCTCCAATAATTAGTCTGCCTACCCCTTTCCCGAACCTACCCTTGTTCATACATAAGTTCAACCAAATAGACTAATTACAAATTTTATTTGTTATTCTTGAATTTAAAGTAAGCTGTAGCAATAATAGTAGCTGCTACTCCTACTACAAATCCAACTGCTCCATGAATTAAAGCTTGCATTAAACCACCTCCTGAAATTTTTACAAAAAATAAAGGAGCTGAGATTTACATTTCTGTAAACCGCAGCTCCTCAAGCTCTAATTTAAATTCAATTTTATTTTAAATCAATCTGGATTTCCTCTCCACAACGAGAACAGTTAAAATAACATTTTTCTCCATCTAATTTTAAGTTTTTTACACGATTTGGAAAACTAAGAACTCCATTTTTAGTAGAGAGTAAAAATTGATTGCATTTCTTACAAAAATATTCTTTGTCATTTTTGGAGTCAATCTTAAATCTCATATCAAAATATTAGCATACATCAGAATAAAAAGCAACCACTTTTTTATATGCTATCCTCCCTTTTGCCTTAATATCTATAGTTTATCATAAAAAAATATTTTTTCAAGAGGTTATGGTAAAAAAGTGTACTTGTAGAAGTACAGAAAATATTTTATAATTTAGATAATATTTAAAAATTGAGGGTAGAAAGTATGTCATTTATTAAAAAAATTGAAAAAGTACAAAATGAAGAAAGCTATTATAATATATTAGTAGGAAGTTATCAGTATCCAATAGAAATCATTGATAAAACTAAAACAATAGTTATTTTTTTTGATGATTTAAGTAAAATAACATCTAATATGAGCTCAATAAAAGCTCTATATGAAATTAGAAAGAAATTCCAAAAGAAAATAATTAAAATATTTTTTAAAAATTGGGGAAATGATTTTTTTCAAAATAATTATTTTAAAGTTGATATTTTAGTAACTCCTTTAAAAAAAGAATTATACTTTTATGTAAGAATGGATATGTCAAAATGGAATAGACAAATTTCAATTTACGAATATATTAATATTTTTCGTAAAAATAACTATTCTGCAGAAAAAAAAGTTAAAGATATTACTATTTTAAATTTAGAAGAATTAGTAAAAAAAAATACAGCATTTTTAAAGTTAAAATTAACTTATAAATTAGATATAAAAGAAAAAATTATTAATGAAATACAAGATTGTATTAAACATATGAAAATAAATTTTCTAAAGATAGAAGAAGAAAAAGAAAAAGAAAAAGTGATTAAATATTATTATAAATTAGATAAAAAAATTAAAACTGGAATTAAACAATATATTGTTTATTTTAATGAATATATTGAAAAAACAAAAGGAATGATTATTAATTTTGAAGTTGAAAATTATGAAAAAGGATTAATTTTAAAACTCAATAAAAATCAAGATATAGAAAGAATTGGAGAATATTTTGAGGAGTATATGAATTTTTTAAAATATGAAAAAATTGAAGATATTCAACCACTATATGAAATAAATAAAAATGAATATGAGAAGAATAAAGATAAAATATTACTCCAAAATGAAATAAGAGAATTACAATATAAATATCAAACGGCACAGCTATTACTTGAAACAGAAAAAAAACATTCTTTTGATTATAAGTGCATGATTGATAAAATGCTAAATCAAAATAATATTAATTTTCATAATCAATTACCATATTCTTCTAATATTGCTTTAACTTTAAATAATACAAGTACCAATATCAATACTAATACTATTGGTATTTCTCAACAAATAGAAACTCTACAAGAGGATATTGAAAAAATTAAGGAATTTTTTAAAGAATTAGAAATGAAAGAAAAAGAAGAAGAACTTGATGAAATAGATGACGAAATTTTAGAAGTAAGTAATGCTGAAGATTTAAAATCTAAGAAAAAAATGTTTAATAAATTTAAAAGAATAGTAAATCAAATAAATGATGAAAACTCGACTTTAAATGAAACAATAAAAGCAGCTAAAAAAGGAAAGGAATGCCTTGAAAAAATAAAACCATATATTCCTACAATACTTACTACAATAAGCAATTTAGGAGAATATTTTAAATAAAAGAGCCCTCTAAGAGAGCTCTTTTTCTTTATCCATATTAGCTTTAATACCCAAACCAGTCAAAATCTCATGGATTTTTAATCTACCTTTTTGTGTCCATCTTGTAGTAATAGCTATTCTTTCTCCAATAATAGTACTAATATTGTAGGTATGACTTTGAGTATATCCTTTATTCATATGTTCTTTATACAATAGCCATTGTCCATTAATTTTTCTAATAACTCCCTCTTTATTTAAAATTTTATTAAGTTCCACTCCAGATAGTCCATAATCAGCAGCTATTTGTGTTATACATAAAGTATCATCAGAAGCTAAAATTACATCAAGATATTCTTTAACAGGTTTAAATTCCTCTATTACTTGTTTTTGAGTTTCATTTTCAACTTTTAAATGAGTATTTATATTTTCTAATTTTTTAATCTCTTTATTTTTCTTCTCAATAGTTTTTTGAGCGATTATTAAAGCTCTGGCTATTATCTCCTCATCACTATCATTTTCAGAGCTAACAATATAGCCACCATTTTTTCTAATACTTGGTAGTATCTCATCACAAACTAAGTCTTGGAACTTTCTAGCTACTTCATTATTAGCTTTCATACATAGCTTATAGAAGATATTTTCTGGGATAAATTCAGGTAAAATATTTTCGGAATTTAAAATTCCGAAGTCAATCAACCAATTTTTAACTATTTGTTTATTCCATCTTTTATACTCTTTACCGTTTTTAATTTCCTTTTTTGCAAATCCAAGTCCTCTAGCTACATCTTCTAAATTTAAAAAAGCTACTCCGTTTTCTCCAATATATCCTCTAACATTTTTAATTGTTACTAATCCATTATTTACCATTTTTATACCTCCAAAATTTTCCCTATTTTTTGATACAAGGAAGAAGTATAATACACTTTTTCCTTTTTTGCAAGTATTTTTTATAAATTATTTTTCTAAGATATCTCCACCAACTGTATAATTGGCATAAACTCCATAGTTAAAATATTTTTCTTTTAATAAATTAGAATAATTTATAAATAATTTCTCCAATTTTAAAATATCTTTTGATGAAATTTTATCTTTATTTTCTAATATACTACCAAATCCTTCTAAAATTTTTTCAAATAAAATTCCACTTTCTTGTGATGTTTCATAGGCTTCTACAAATGCAAATAATAGATTTCGATTTTCATTTTCCATACTATACCTCCAAATTTTTATTGTTTTTTTGGAGTAAAGTATGGTAAAATATACTTGTCTAGGGTATGGTTTTCCATACTTCACTCCTAATTGGTTGCATATGTGACTGATTAGGAGTTTTTTATTTCTTCTTTTGAATAGTTATAGTTTTAGTTTCTTCATCATAATAAACCTCAACACTTTTATCATCTTGATTTAATTCCATATCTTTTATCCATTTTATTGGAATAGATAATCTTGAAGAAATTCCACCATTTCCACTCTTATAGAAAGAAATATTTAATACTCTTTTTTCCATGAGCTACTCCTTTTTCCGTCCTGTATATATATAATATATACACGGGACGAAAATGTCAAGAAATATTTTTTATGTTGTTTTACCAAGTAAAATATAGTAAAATATACTTGTTATAAAAAATGAGTGTAAAAAAACTTGGAGTAAGTTTTTAGATTAAAAATTTGTAGAAATTTAACTACTCATTTTCCTACTATGATATTAAA
>OGLQ01000584.1_pt1 | contig 23923 bp, 14 predicted proteins | sample 1572941 | NCBI WGS metagenome assembly OGLQ01 (sample SAMEA2581891, study PRJEB24529) | metagenome | biome: Human gut stool | place: China | collected 2011
GCTATGTTTCTAATTATAAGTGAAATATATTTATTCTTATTTCGAACTCACGTTAAATACAAAGATGAAGATAAGTTCAAGCAAACTCACAATTGGGGAAACATATTACTGAACACACGCTGGAATCATGTTTTCACCCCCCAACTATTCAGTAATACTACGCTGGCATACAATCGTTATGTTTTTGATATCAGACAAGAGGAAACTTCCAGCATACAACAACCTGATGGTTCCACAATCATCAATGGTTCCAACAATCTGTTTCACTCCGGCATCAGTGATCTTAGCATTAGTACGGATTTTGATTATCATCCGTTACCGGCACACAACATCAAATTTGGAGCGAAATACATATATCATCAGTTCGCTCCGGAAGTGCAGACCGTAAATCAACACAATTCCGACAATGGATATCCACAAACTAACGACAATTATAGTTTGAACAATTCTCATATCCATGCTCATGACTTTTCCTTGTATGCCGAAGATGATCTTATTCTGAACGAACATTGGAAAATAAATGCCGGATTGCACTTTTCATTTTTTAATGTACAAAAACAGACTTATCTTTCTTTGCAATCCCGTCTTTCCATAAGTTTCCAAGCGACCTCAAATATCATCTTAAAAAGTTCTTTTTCACAGATGAGCCAGTGTACCCAATTATTATCTACTGCATCACTGGCCATGCCTTCCGACCTTTGGGTGCCCGTCACACGCCACATCCGCCCCATGAAATCTTTTCAATATGCTGTAGGAGTATACTATACCGGTATCAAGAATTGGGAATTTTCCATAGAAGGATACTATAAAGATATGTATAATGTATTAGAATATAAAGACGGAGAAAGTTTTCTAGGTTCTTCCCATAACTGGGAAGACAAAGTAGAAATGGGCAAAGGACGTTCATTCGGAGTGGAGTTTATGGCACAAAAAACTGCAGGGCTCCTTACTGGATGGATTAATTACACCCTATCCAAATCCGACCGGCAATTCAGTACGGACGGGATCAATAATGGTAAACATTTCCCTTACCAATATGACCGCCGACATACCTTGAATCTCACTCTAAATTATCAATTGACACGACGGATCGACTTCAATATGTCATGGACTTATGCATCAGGTTGCATGGCAACACTTCCTACAGAGAAGACACATACAGAACTACCACCTACCAATGTACCACCTTCCTGGATTATGGATAATTTGAACAAAGGAGATATGGATCATTATAGTTCACGAAATAACTACAGATTGCCTGCAAGCCACCAATTGAATATAGGATTCAACTTCCATAAACAGACCCGGCACGGAGAACGGATATGGAATATCAGTATCCTAAATGCCTACAATGCCATGAACCCCAACTTTGTCTATATCAGCAGGGAAGCACAAACAGGAAAGCCTATATTGAAAAAAATGACAATCTTGCCATGTATCCCTTCATTTTCATACACTTATAAATTTTAAAATCCAATGAAAAAATACCTTTTATTTCTTTGTGTATTTGTTATTTTAGGCGCATGTACCAATACCATTGGCTATTTACCCGATGATGAACCTAAAAAACTGATCGTAAATGCCATGATGCAAACTGAAAATAACGATAACCGGATTTATCTGCATTACACAGGATGGACAGCTACCACTCCTGTCACCGATGGTATCATACACCTGTATATCAATGGAAAACTGTCAGAAACAATCACTGCGGAAGATGATTACTACCCAGTAAAAAGCATATTCCGAACAGGAGATAAAGTGAAAATAGAGGCTTCTTCAGAAAATGGTAAATATAAAGCAAAAGCGGAAACACGCATCAGTGCACCCTTACAGATTATAAATGTAGATACAACCTATATAAGTTTAAGAGATTATAACAGCTGGGTAGGAGGCAAGCCTGTATATGACAATTATCTTCGGCTTAACATTCAATTAAAACAACCCGATATAGAGGCAGAGAATACATACTATCGTCTTGAAATAAAACAGATTTTTTATTCTCATAAATGGCATGACGGCAGGGACACTCTCAGTATTGACACGACTTATAACTATAATTATATTTATGACACCGCCTTGACAGACGGCAAACCCGGACATGCTATAGATGAAGGATTCGAGCTTATTCAGAAATGGAACAATTATTTTGGCCTTTTTAAAAGCTGTTATTTTAAAAACAGGGAATATAACATGACGATAGATTTAAAAGAAGACATCAACTATATACATATAGATTCTCAGAAAGCAGAGCGATATATCAGTATCCGGTTTTACAGTATTTCAGAAAGCGAACATAGATATTTGTATGCCATGTCCTCTGCATTAGATTTTGATGCCGAAAATTTTATTTATGCAGTTCCCCTTATTCCCAATAATATAAAAGGAGGAATAGGTATATTCAGTATTGCCAACCAAGTAAAATACAAATTGAAAGAAGAAAATTGCCAAGACAGATACTAAGAAGAAGGCTTCAGTTCCTCTCATACAATAAATCAAAACTAAAAGTTCTAAAATGAATAGCACATCTATTTACATTTTAGTAGCTTTGCATCCGATTATAACATTAACAAACATGCCCAACACGGCAATGGAGGCAACTGAACTACTCAAAGAAATACAGAAGCATGATTCCCAACAGGCTTTCCGGTCTTTATACGATATGTATTATGACCGTTTCTTTCGTATCGCCTTTTATTACCTTCAACGGGATGAATGGGCTCAAGAAGTAATTTTAGATGTTTTTACCACGCTTTGGAATCATCGAAAAAGTCAGCTTATTCCCGATGATTTTAATAAGTACAGCTATATATTAATAAGAAATGCCGCTCTGAACTATTTGGAAAAAGAACAAAGGAGGGAAGCCTCGCCTCTGGAAAATATGCCGGAAATATCTTCTTCCAACCTTTCTCCTGAAGAACAAATGATGAATGAAGAGTTATTTAACATTTATGAGAACTCACTGAATGAATTACCTGAACGTTGCCGAACAATCTTTATTAAAGTCCGCGAAGAAAAACAAAGTTATGCTTCCGTTGCCGAAGAACTTAATATAAGCCCTAAAACAGTAGATGCCCAGTTACAAAAAGCTGTAACCCGACTCAAAGAAAAAATTAACAATTATTTTAGAAATAGACGATAGGGAGTTTTCCAGATTCTCCTGTCTTTATCAATAGAAACTAATAAACTAAAAAGACATGAGAACAAATACACGTTTAGTATTACCATTTTTTTATGCCCTGCTTATAAGTGCATGTAGTAACAACGACAACTATCCCAAAGAGTATATAGGCTTTGAAAAACAATTCATATCACACACCTATGATACAAAGAACGAGGAAGAAACCCTTACTTTAAAAATAATAGCTGCCGAAAAACAAGACACAGACCGTAAACTGACCATTAGCAGTTCTACAAGTAACAATAGCTTCCACATTCAAAATGCCCATCCGGTCATCTTGAAAGGAAAGAAATCAGTAAAAATAGATATCATTCTTTATCCTAAACAAATAAAAAGCGTACAACGTATCATACGGTTGATCTGTACTCCTGACGGAAAAGACGCAAAAATTTCTGAAATTTCTATCCGTCTGCAAAAGAAGTAGTATCTTTGTCCTGCAAATAAAATAACATGAATTCACCGAAATCAGACAAAGAACTGGACGAATGGTTGGAATTATTATCTTCTTCCACTCATTCACCGCAGGGAAAATTCTCGGCGGAGAAAAGTTATAATATATTGCAACAACGTCTTCAACCGGCATACCGCAAGCACAAAATACTTTCCATTCGGTATACAGTTGCTGTGGCTGCCGGTTTCGTCCTGCTTATAGGTTTCGGTTGGATGTTTTATTTTTACCAACGTCCGGTACGTACACTGATTGTTTCCACCAATATACAAACTCAATGCATCCAATTACCGGATGGCTCTAAAGTAACCCTAAACCGACATTCCCAATTGAGCTATCCGGAAACTTTCAACAAGGAACGAATCGTAAAGCTGAATGGAGAAGCTTATTTTGAAGTCAGTAAAAATCCTAAAAAACCATTTCGTGTCAAAGCAAATGGAGTTACCATCAGGGTATTAGGCACGCATTTTAATGTCAATGCCTATGCCGCCGATTCTTTAGTAGAAACAACCCTGCTGGAAGGTAGTGTATCCGTCAGTAACAATGCCAACGGTAAACAAATGATATTAAAGCCCAATGAAACAGCCATTTATCGTAAATCGACTGGAATATTGTCTATGCACATTAATGCAAATGCACAGAACGAAATAAGTTGGCGTGAAGGTGTTCTTTCTTTTAATGACATATCTATGGGAGAAATCGCTCGTCAACTATCCCATCATTTTAATGTCACCATACAGATAAAAAGCGAACAGTTACGTAATTATAAATTAAATGCACGTTTCAAGCAAAACGAAACGTTGGAAGAAATTCTAGAAATGTTGGCTCCCATCGTAGGTTTTACTTATCACATGCCCCAATCCAATCTTATTGAACTAAAGCAAGAAAACTAAAAAACAAATGATTTCTTCACTTTATAAGAAACACAGTATCACTTTTTTTTACTTAATGCTGTTACTAGTCTTTTCCCATTCATTCATATCAGCACAAACTCCGGATATGCCTTTTAATATTTATCTGAAACAGGCTAGTTTAAAGGAGTTTACAGCTAAAATAGAACAACTGTCAGAGTATTCTTTTATTTATGGCGAAGAAGTTGTACTCAAACATCCCATAACTCTCGATCTGAAAGAAACCCCATTAACAACTATTCTACAAACAGCTTTCATTAAACAAGACATCAGTTTCGAGATTACCAAACACCATATCATATTGAAAAAAACAACGTCACTTCCTATAAAACAACATTTTACACTAAACGGTTATGTATTGGACGAAATATCGAAAGAAACACTGATAGGTGCCAATATCTATGACCAGCAAAATAAACAAGGAACAATCACAAATCCATTCGGATTCTTCAGTATCACACTGCCCGAAGGAAACACTGAACTGAATTTTTCCTATATAGGTTACGGTTCAAAACAAATAGCATTGTATTTATGTAAAGATACGCTGCTGACTGTCCAACTTAAAAACGATAATACATTGGAAGAAATCGTTGTCCTTTCTGATAAAATGGAAACAGGCTTTCAAAGTAGCCGTATGGGAGCAAACAATATACCTTTGACACATATTAAAAATACCCCTGCTTTACTGAGTGAGGCAGATGTATTAAAATCAATCCAGCTTCTGCCCGGTATACAAGGAGGTATAACCGGTACCAGTGGCCTGTATGTACGTGGAGGAAGTCCCGATCAGAATCTTTATCTGCTAGACGGTGTACCCTTATATAATGTGGACCATACACTAGGTATTCTCTCCATCTTTACCCCAGAATCGGTCAAGAAAGTCGATTTGTATAAAAGCAGTTTTCCTGCCCGTTACGGAGGAAGACTGTCCTCCGTCATTGATGTACGCACTAACGATGGAGATATGAGGAATTATCACGGCAGTCTGACCATCGGGCTGCTGACTTCTCGAATGCACTTTGAGGGTCCTCTATGGAAAGACCGGACATCATTTATTATTTCTGCCAGACGCAGTTATGCCGATTTAATTATCAAGCCTTTCATGGATAAAGATACGAAAGGAGGTTACTACTTATATGATATCAACACAAAACTAAATCATCGATTCAGTGACCGTGACCGCCTGTTTTTCTCCTTTTATCATGGCAAAGATCATGCCAGTTTTACAAATACTTCTTCTTATTACTTTGAAGAAGAAAAGGAGACAGACACAAGAGAGAGACAAGTCATGGCTTGGGGAAGTACATTAGGGGCATTACGTTGGAACCACATAGTCAGTAATCGTCTGTTCCATAACATCACCCTATCCTATAACCGTTTCCGATTCAATATAAAAAACAATTTCACGTCCGCCAACAAACACCTTGACAGCCAATATTATTCCGGTATAGAAGATTGGGGATTAACATCTGACTTCGACTTTCATCCATCCCCCTCCCATTTCATCAAATTCGGAGGAAACTATCTCTACCATACGTTCCGCCCCGAAACCCAACATACATTTGTGCACTCTCCGAATGAACAAGAACAACCTGATAAAACATACACCATCGGAGGAAATGAAGCGACACACTCACACGAAATTTCCCTTTATGTAGAAGATGATTTCAAATGGAACGAACAATGGAAAACAAATATAGGCGCACATTTCTCACTCTTCCAAGTACAAAAGCACACTTATGCCTCCTTGGAACCTCGCATTACCGTTAGTTTCAAAACCAGTCCCAACCTTACTTTCAAGGCGGCCTATACCCACATGACACAATATGTACATTTACTTTCTTCATCCAATCTCTCTCTCCCCACTGATCTATGGGTACCGGTCACACAGAAGATCCTCCCGATGCAAGCATGCCAATTTTCTATCGGGGGTTACTATACAGGTATTCAAGGATGGGAGTTTTCTGTAGAAGGCTATAGCAAAATGACGAAAAACGTACTGGAATACAAAGATGGTAATACTCTAGTCGGTAATTCCATTCATTGGGAAGAGAAAGTAGAAATGGGCAAAGGACGCAATTTCGGCATAGAATTCATGCTGGAAAAGAAAACCGGACGTACTACCGGATGGATAAATTATACTTTGGCTAAAGCCGACCGTATATTCAGTAAAGGAAATGTAAATGGAGGGAAACGTTTTCCCTATAAATACGACAGACGCCACTCCGTGAACATCACGATAAACAGGCGCCTCAACAAAAAAGTATACATGAGCGCTTCTTGGATTTACGCTTCAGGAAATACTGCCACCCTGCCCAAAGAGAAAGCAACCATCATTCTCCCCGAAGGAAGCTATGGATGGGGACATATGGGAAATACAGGCAACGGGGTTGTTTTTCCCTTTGAATATAGCTCTTCTCGAAATAACTACCGTCTGCCCGCCAGTCATCAGTTGAATCTAGGATTCAACTTTCACAAAAAGACAAAACATGGAGAACGGATTTGGAACGTCAGTATTATGAATGCCTATAACTCTTTGAATCCCAATCATGTATTTATAGATTATTACACGGATGAGCAATCGGAAGGAAAAAAGATTCCTGTGATACAAAAAGTCACTCTCCTTCCCTTCTTACCTTCATTCTCATATACTTATAAATTTTAAGCAATAATGAAAAAAGCACTTTTACTCCTTTCATTTGTTCATTTATTGGCCGCCTGTACCAATGATATAGAAATATTGCCTAATGATGAATCTCAAAAGCTCATCGTCAACGCTCTGATAAACGCAAACAAAACGAACAATGCTATCTTTTTAGCTTTATCCGGCTATCACGAACCCCAAGTAGTAAAAAATGGAATTATTCACCTTTATATTAATAATGTATTATCGGAAACAATTTCGGAATGTACCTATCGTCCTAACAATGATTCACCGTTAGACTATCAAAATTATTTTTACCAGATAAGCAGCCGTTTTAAAACCGGTGATCAAGTACGTATCGAAGTAGAAACCAAAGACGGAAAATATAAAGCGAATGCAGAAGCAACAGTATATGAGCCCATTGAAATTATCAAAGCGGACACCATTGAATCTAATCATTCTCTATCAGAGACTTCGGAAAGCCTTTGGATATATCAAGCAACAAAGTGGAAAATAAAATTACAAACTCCCACCACAAACCATTCCCAATATTACCGGGTCAACATAAAACAAACATATACTTACCGCCTTACTAACCGCAAAACTTTACAAGACTCCACTGCTATCTCCACCCAATGGGAATGTAGCGGATATTATGACACTGCATTAATGGACGGAAAACCTGGCACTCCCAACAACTCTGATCCTATCATTAATTTCATCCCCACTATAAACAACTATTATAATGTATTCAATGATGCTTACTTTACCAACAACCAATATACCATGACTTTAGACAGTTGGTATAGTTTCCTATTAGACAATAAACTATATAAAATTAAAAAGATAACAGGAAAAGCTATCATACAATATTATGCCATATCCCCGGCTGAATATCAATATTTACGAGCCGCCAATGCATATGCCGACCATGACAGTAGCAACCTGTTGGAAACACCTGTCATCTTTCCCAATAACATCAAAGGAGGAATAGGTATTTTTGCCATAGAAAATCCGACAGAAACAAGCATTCCTTTAAAATCCATCGAAGATTATTAGAAAGCTTTGCCACTTTCGGATCTCTGTTAAATTATTTATCTTCCAATGAAATCTGAAAAGGAGAAGCCGGTAGTCCGGTTCTATTTTTCAAATTCGCATGAACCGGATTATCATCCCAACCATAACGTACCGTTACAGGATGAGGGATATCTTTATGCCATACCGCCACCTGATTCCCATTAACAACAACTGCTTCCGCCCACTGAAAATGTCCATCGGCACCAGCTATCGCAAATCCCGTCAATTCATCTACCGCCCGTAATTTATCAGTTCCCGCTTCAAAAGAAAGAATAGCCTTTCCTTCATGATTGACAGTCATGCCCGTACACATGGGCCCGTTGTGCACACTCTTTTTATCACCATACACCCCTCTTTTCGCCAACAGGGAGATACGTCTTGCCAGTTCTTTTTTATTCAATGGATGAATATCGTTCCACTCGCCTAAATCAATCGCTACCGCCAAAGCTGCATTCGGGACTTTCAACGCTACTTGCCGTTGCGCTTCACGCAAAGCCGCCCAATTACTTTCTACCGGCTCCGAATGTGTCTTCATGAAATTGGCCAGCTGTACAATAAAGAAAGGCAATTCTTTATCAGCCAGTTTCTCACGCCAGTCAATAATCATGGCAGCCAGCAATTCCTCATATTCATTAGGACGGCCCGTATTCGTTTCTCCCTGATACCACAACGCACCGGTAAAGGCCAGATTACGCAGAGGAGAAATCATGGAATTATACATGCCGGTAGGAACATTCTGAAAAGAGACACTGTTGGTGCGTGCAGGCATCTCACAGCCTAATTGATATTTCCAGCGGCTGGACAAACGGACTGTATCTGTCCCCCATGCTAGACAATAAGGTTTATCGGGCACAAAACTGGCGGCCCCTCCGTAATTAATCAGCCGGACAGTCACCAGATTCTCACCGGGTTTCAATATAGAAGCCGGCACCCGATAAATACGCGGCGGATACTGATAGAAAGTGTTACCTACAGAAATCCCGTTCACAAACACCGAATCGGCATCCACCATGCACCCCAAACGAAGAACAGCCTCTTTTCCGGCTTGTTCCGCTGATACATTCACTTTCTGACGGAACCAATGAGAGCCACTCACCGGATATCCATTCTTTCTTCCCCATTCCTTGGAAAACATATCTACTGTCTGCCAGTCCGTATCATCCAGTTCCGGACGATTCCAGCATATCCCGTCATGAAGTCCCCGGTCTCCTTTGTACAAAGCGGTATCCCAAAAACGGTTCATCATCTGTCCCGAACGGTTGCACAACTCACGATACTCATCCGAATTAAACAAATCACGCTCGTGCAACTGACGCGGAAACTTCTGCAAGGCCTCCTCACTCATCCAAGCCTCGACGGAACTTCCCCCCCAACTGGAGTTAACAATGCCCACAGGTACTTGCGTCTCCCTATACATCTCCTTGGCAAAGAAATAAGCCAAAGCAGAGAAGGAAGGAGCAGTTTCTTTAGTCAGCGACATCCAGTCTGCCCCCGGCAGATCGTCTTTAGGTCCATGCAAATCATTGCCTAAAGGAATCTTCACATACCGTATCATCGGATTCTCATCCCTTGCTATTTCCTCGGCAAATTTATCAGTCACCCGTCCGGCGGTCAATTCCATGTTGGACTGTCCGGAGCAAAGCCAGACATCACCCACTAGAATATCTTTCAACCGGATATCATTCACGGTCATTTCAAAAGGGCCGCCTGCCTTCATGGGAGGCAGCTCCACCAGCCACTTACCATCTTCCCCGGCTACCGTACTGAATTTCTTCTTTTTAAAAACAACGGTCACATTCTCTCCTTTATCGGCATTTCCCCATATTTTAACGGGCCGCTCACGTTGCAATACCATACCGTCCGATAGGATGGCAGGCAATTTCACCTTTGCTTCGGTCCATGCGGAAAATGCACAAAGAACCGACATTACTAAAGCCAACTTATATTTCATTTTTCTTATAAAGTTAAAAACCGTAATTTATTTATTGAACCCACTCTCAGGACATTCATAGTTCGAGATTTCCAACCGGAAGCGTTTCATATCCTCCAACTCGTGTACCGGACGTTCTATGCCGGCCGGAACAGGCATCCCTGAGAAAGTCTGGAAATAAAGCAGACAAGCATCTTTCCACCACACGGCGTCACGCATCTGGATTTTCAATTTCGACTGCACTTCCCCGAACCGGCGTGCATCTACAAAAGGTTCCACACTGTCCCATACTTCCTGAAAACCACGTACCTGCCGCACACCTCTATCGTATGCATGGCACAACTCCCCCCAAAGCGTACGTCCGCTTTTCATCTGATGATGCCAAGGCACATGATGGAACCAAAGCAAATAAATCTCGGGACAAGTTGCCTTGTCATTGTAAATCTGACGAAGTGAATCGGGATACTGAGAAACGGCATCACTCCCTTTGCTGCTACGGTCGAAACCGATTCCCTCCTTATCTGCCTTATGATAATAAGAAGGTAACCAGTCCGGACGAGCACCGGGCACACTACACCACGGTTCAGGCCCATAATGGTGCCCCCATGCAAACTGATGATGCAGCCCCAACGGCATCATATAATTCACCACCGCCTCCCGGCTCTGCAACATCATCTCTTTGACCGGACGGACAAATGCCGGCTGGGAAGTAAACGTCTGCCGCAACCACTCATCCGCAATCCGGTCTGAAGTCAGCGACGGATTCCATGCCAACCGCCCGAAAGCATACCAGTTGGCCTGCGCAAAATGGTGTCCGCACCAATTCACATCCGTACCGATGTTTGCCACACCCGCAGCAGCTTTTAACCTATCCGGACGCACCTCGCCAAAAAACTCCTCCCATAAAGGAGCCAAATAAGCCAGATGATTGGAAAAGCCTAAATACTCCTGAGTAATTTGAAACTCCACCATCATGGGAGTCCGCTTCATGGCTGTGAACAAAGGGCTGTAAGGTTCGCGAGGCTGGAAATCTATCGGTCCGTTCTTTATCTGTACTATTACATTGTCATGAAACTGCCCGTCCAAAGGCATAAACTCCAAATAGGCCTGCTTGGCACGGTCACTGTCGGTAGGACTATAGACAAACGCCCTCCACATCACGATTCCTCCGTAGGGTTTCAACGCATCCGCCAGCATATTCGCTCCCTCGGCATGAGTACGCCCGAAATCACATGGTCCCGGCTGCCCCTCCGAATTGGCCTTTACCAAAAAGCCGCCAAAATCAGGTATCAACGTATAAATTTCTTTCACTTTCCGCCTCCACCACCGGATGACCTCCTTGTCCAACGGATCTGCCGTATCCAACTTGCCCAACTGGATAGGAGATGCAAAATTAACCGATAAATAGACCTTTATACCATAAGGCCGGAAGACATCAGCCAATGCCTTGACTTTCTCCAGACTGGAGGTTGCCAGCACTTGGGGCGAAGCATTGACATTATTCAGCACCGTTCCATTAATACCCACAGAAGCATTGGCACGGGCGTATGCCTCGTAACGTGGTGACAAAGTTCCGGGAAGTTCTTCCCAATTCCACAAAGAACGACCGGCATAACCACGCTCCACCGTACCATCCGGATTATCCCAATGGTTCAAGATGCGAAGATCATACACAGGTTGTTCAGTAACCGACAGAGGTACTGTGACCTGCCCCGCCGCCTGCATACGCAACAGACAATAAACACCATAAAGTAATCCTGCCTCGGTGGATGAAAGAATACGGCCCTGATGTTCCGAAGAAGTGATGGCAAACCCATCCCCCTGCCCTGTCCTCTTTTTCTCCAAAAGTACAGGCTCTCCCTTCCAGGCGTTTTTCAACTCAGCAATGGCAATGGCTATGGTGGGTGACACTTTTCCTTTATATATAACTTCCACTTCCGCACCTTCCGCCGGGCGCATCACCGGCAACCACAAGCGGCTGCCGTCTTCTTCTGCCGGACAGGCATTGTCCGGTCGTGTACCGGCTTGCAACATTCCTGCCGCCAAGCACCCGCACATCATTCCTATCCAAACTGTCAATCTGATGTTTTTCATTGTCCATTCAGTTTATTTCTCCGGCAAGGAGATTCGTCCATAAACAAATAACTATCCTCATAACCGCCATAATCCACCACAATCTTTTCAAATACGATGGCAGGCTCCACCGGTTTCAGAACCAATGTATAGGTTCCGTCCGCACGGTCGGGCAGGCTCAACTTCACCCGGGTCTTCACCACCCGACGGGCCACTGTGGGATACAGTACGCGATATACATTATCCGGATGCTCGTTCAACTCCGCATTGAAACAGACAGTCTGCTCCTCCCCTCCTTCAAAACCTACTGTGTAGCGATGACCTTCCCGTCTGAGGAAGGGCAGGGTGGATTTCACAATGACATACACATTTACCGTATCTACTTTTTGCGGTATTTTCATTTTATAAGAGAGCGAAGCTCCCTCAGCAGACTGTGTATAAGGCATCAAAGCCACTCCGCTCAGCGTACGTCCCATGTGCGGTATGACTGTCCAGGCGGTCTTCGGTGCCGCGGATGATGCAAAGTAATGCTCCGCCTCCATGGAAACCACCCCTTTGTCACCGGCAAACAAATATCCTCCTACAGCCTGTTCCGGTTGCTCTATCCGGTAAACTTCCGGCAAACGGTCGGCAGGGAAATCATCGTTCCACGAAGTATAGCCTATATGTTTCTGCATCATCATTCCGTTCCACTTGCCTCCCGACATTTCTTCGTTGTATTCCCTGCACAATTCCGCATCGCGCCTAAACGCCTTCTCCACCTTGTCGGCCCACTCATTCACCTGCGGATTGTTCTCCTGGTACAATTTGTGATTCATGGCTTGTGCATAGTACATTTCATATAGATTGGCCATCGCCTGCACAGGAAAAAGAATCAGTTGGCGATAAGCATCCCTGTAAGCGGCATCCAGTTTCAAATACTGCCGCAAGGCTTCCGCCTCCAGCTTCACATATTCATCGGCCACCTGCCTCCATTCCCCCGAAGCCAAATGATAAGTATCCTTATCCAGCATCTCGGGAGTCACGCGTCCATTGTACTTGCAATACAGGTTCAGGATACGCATGGCCTCATCCGCCTGTTCCTCACCGAACTGTTGCGCACAAAACGCCCGTGTATGCTCCAACAGATTCCCTGCCGCATAGCGTTCCGGATTCCAAGCCATATTCATAAAAAGAGTGATAGGATACTCCATCGGCTTCAAATCACCCACATTCAATATCCAAAGCTTATCCACCCCATAGCTGTAAGTCAACTGAAGCTGTTCCCACATATTTTGTATAGGAGTTACATTCAACCATTTGGAATTACGGGGAGCCCCCACATAATCTACATGATAATACATCCCCCATCCGCCGGAACGCTTCCGTCCTTTGGCATCCGGCAACCGGCGCACATCCCCCCAGTTGTCATCACTCAGCAACATAATCACATCATCGGGCACACGGAGTCCCATGTCATAATAGCGTTGCACCTCTTTATAAATAGCCCATACCTGCGGACGTTTCTCCGGCGCTTTTCCCGTCACTTCCTTGATAATACGACGCTGATTCCGGAATATCTTCTCCATCAGGCGCATGTTTTCCTCATCACGCGGCACATATTTGTCATCTTCTCCTTCCTTTCCACCCATCGGAGTATCACCGTCACCTCTCATACCAATGGTAATCAAATCTTCCGTACCGGCGGCACGCTCCAAACCTTCACGGAAAAAACGGTCAATCACTTGCTGATTGGAAGCATAGTCCCACACCCCATATTCGCTACGCTTCCTTACCCATTCCTGATGATTGCGTGCCATAGGCTCATGGTGTGAGGTTCCCATTATAATCCCCATCTCATGGGCGGTCTTGCTGTTCTCCGGATCATCCGCATAAAAGCTCCAGCCCCACATGGCAGGCCACATAAAGTTACCGCGCAGACGCAGAATCAGTTCGAACACACGGGCATAAAAACGATGATCACCATAATTCGTGCCGTAAGTGTGCTTCACCCATCCGGTCAGGCAAGGAGCCTCGTCATTCAAAAAGATACCCCGATACTTTACCGCCGGTTCTCCCGCCGTATAACTTCCACGCGTCATCGAAAGATTCTGCCGGGGCATCACCGGCACATCCGCCCAGTCGTACCACGGCGAAACACCAATCTGTTCCGAAAGCTCATAAATCCCATAAATCGTTCCGCGTTTGTCACTTCCCACAATGACGAGCGCCTCATCCACTCCGTTCAAGGGAGCAGATATCACGGTCATCAGGTATTTCTCATTCTTGCCCTCCAGCAACGAAGCATCTATCTTTTTCGCCTTTACCAATTCCCGGATATAACGGCTTTTCAACGTACCTACCATAACCATACGCTTTACACCGGGAGTATAGCATAACCCGGCAGCCCGGCCACTCACCCGTTTAAAGTCATTCTGAAGATTCCTTACTGCTATCATCACACCGGCATCTTCCTGCTCGTCCACCAATATTTCATTGGCCACTCCGTTTTCCATCAGTGTGAAACGGTCGGGAGCCAGCCGGTCGAAAGTAATCCCTTTATGATCTATAGCTCCTACATTCAGGCACAAGGTGGAGAACAAGAATATCCCCACACATTTTTTTAGTTTCATTCTATTCACTTTTTAGTTACCGTACTCAAAATAATCTATATCCACATATCCTCCCAAATCTTTAGTAGCATAATTAAAAATAGCAAACTTGCTTCCCATAAAGAATTTGGTATAATCAAAAACCATTTTACAAGGCTCCCCTATTCGTTTCCACGTTTTCTTGTCATAACTGTAGTAAAAAGTGGCTTCATCTTTTTTATCGGCAAAGTCGCCCTCCATACGAAGATAGACCACCTCTTTTTCACAATCTATGCGTTCCTTCTCCAGTACTTCCACAGCAGTCACCCTTTTTTCCCGGTCCGAAAGACTGACAGACTGATGTGACATCACCCACTGCTTTTTCCCGTTCTCCATAACCACAGCCAGCACTCCGGACAACCCATTAAAAGCACTGAAGCCCGCAACATCCCCTTCTTTCATCTTCGAGACATCCATAGCTACCACACCGCTGCATTTCGGCCCGCTCATACGCTGGGTCAAGGTATTGGGAGCCAGAAACAGATTATCCACCACCCTTCCGGTCCTCAACCGCAGGAAACCCGGACGCTCTGTCAGCGACCAGCAATCGTCCAACGGATTATGGTTCCACTGCCAGTTCAAGCTCAACCGGTCGGTGTCGAAATCATCACTTCCCATGATACTTCCTTTACACTTCTCTCCGGAAGCAGGCATCTCCATACACTCGGGCACACGTCCGTCCGCATCTCCCAGTATCGGCCAACCGTCTTCCCAGCGGCAGGGCATCAATGTGGGCACACGCCCTATGCCGCCCCTATCTTGAAAAATAAAGCCATACCAGTTTCCGTCAGGAGTATCGACTATACAGCCTTGTCCCACGCCACCATATCCTTGAAATTCGGTTTCTAAAATCACCTTTTTCTCATACGGACCGGTTATCTGGTCGGCACGATAGCACACCTCACGACGCAACCGTCCGGGAATGCTCCAGTCCATGGAAATCATCATCACGTAATATCTGCCGTTATGCTTGAATGCCTGACTTCCTTCCAGAAGTCCCTGCTCGTCGGCATCCCGCTCGAATATCTTTTGGTCTATACCTCCCGGCTCCACATCGCTCAGGTCGCTCTTGAGCTGACGAAGTTGTCCGGTGCCATAAAACAGATAGACTTTGCCGTCATCATCAAAAAACAAAGAAGCATCATGATGATGAGGCGGACGGGAGACTAATGTCCATTCGCCCGCCGGATCTTCGGCGGTATAGATATAACCACGATGAGGTTCATCATTGGGTGAGAACCATACATAGAACCGTCCGTCATGATAGCGGATGCTGGAGGCCCATTGTCCGCGACCATATACCGTGCCTTCCTTCAAATCATAACGGGGCAAGTCAGTAAGCCGTTGAAACACATAACTGATCGTTTCCCAATGCACCAAGTCCTTTGAACGCATCACCGGACAACCCGGCATCAGGTGCATGGTGGTGCTTACCAGATAGTAATAGTTTTCCACCCTTATCATGGAAGGGTCAGGTACATCCGCCTCAATCACCGGATTATGGAACATTTCCCGTTGTTGTGCAAACGCCCCCGACAAACCAATGAAGCAGGTAATAATAATAATGATCTTCTTCATTTCTTTTTCTACTTTCTATTTTTGAACAAATGAGGCATGAACCGGTACAAGCAACGACGCCATGTCAACCACTCGTGTGCCGTGCCCTGCGATTCGTAATAGTCCACATGAATACCTATTTTGCGCAAAGACTCTGCCAGTTTTCGGGTACCGAACCGTTCTTCCGTTCCGCATCCCAAAAACAAGTAATGTACCTGCTTGTTAAACTTGCCGGCATCAGCAAACACACCGTCAAAGCAAGTCTTCACATCCAGTCCGAAGATAGCACCGCTGAATGCGCCAATATACGAAAACTTGTCCAGATGAGGCAATGTGGTAGTGAGAGTCTGATGACCACCCCATGACAATCCTGCCATTGCACGATGTTCACGATCAGTATAAGTCCGGAACGTCCTGTCAATCATCGGTATCAAGTCCTCCAGCATCACCCTGTAAAAAGAGGCACCATACAAAGCTCTCTCCTCATTCACATCCTTCCCTTTGCGAGGAATGAAAGGAGCTTCCACATCCCCACTGTCCATCACAACAAGCATCGGCACACATTGCCCGGAGGCTATCAGGTTATCCATAATATGTTGCATACATCCCTGTGCCGACCAGCCCGTCTCATCCTCGCCCATGCCATGTTGCAGGTAAAGTACCGGATAACGTTTTTTCACCTTGGTTTCATATTCAGCCGGAGTATAGACCATGCAACGGCGGAATTCCTTTTTGGCTTCCGAATAATAAGTACACGAGCGCACCTGCCCATGAGGTACTCCCTGCTGAGGACGATAGTAATCACCTTCCACTCCCTCGGGAACCTCTATCCCACTCGCCATACGGCAACAACCAAAGAAAGTGTAACTGGACGGATCGGCCACCTGCACCCCGTCCGCTATCAAAAAATAATAATGGAATCCTACGACCAACGGATCGGTCTTTACTGTCCAAAAGCCATCCGCGTCCTTCTGCATGTCATACTTCTTACCGCAACAGTCTACCTGAAGCCTTCCGGCTTGCGGAGCATAGAAACGGAAGTGGGCGCAATGCTCCTCGTCCAGCCGCGGATACTCGTAACCCGGAATATTGGTAGATGCGGCCTGCGTCCTGTCTTTCACCTCTTGCTCTGTCATTTCCTGCCGGCTGAATTTCCACCAGTCAAAATGAAACAGTTCACATCCTTTCCTGCCTTTGAACACAAAATAGACATCATGCACACCCGTCACAGGAACCGTCACATCCGCCTCTATACTTGTCCAACATTCCCATCCTCCGGTATGAGGAACCCTCATTTCAGCTATCAGCGTTCCGCCGATGCTGTCGGTCCTGATTTCTATCCACCCGCCGCGAAGGGCACTGGCAACAGACACACAAAGACACTTGGGCAACAAATCTTCAAAATCCACCTCGCGTACCTTTATATAATCCCCGTCATGAATTCCGGATACATACACCCCCGTCTTTGCATTCCATTCCGACTTTACTCCTTCGGAGAAAGCTATCGTTTCCGCCTCCACACGTTGATAAGGAGTCAGTGTGCCTACCGGCGACACCCCTTCTGTCGTCGCATTAATTATCGGGAAAGTACCATCGGGGTTGTAACTGAACTGCTCCACTGCCACGCTACGTCCGAAACCACCCCCACCGGGTAATTTCCCGGTGTGATAAAAGAAATAAGAATTACCTTTATAATCCGTCACTCCACAGTGATTGGTAAACGAACCGGTATCTTGCAACGGCATAATTTCTCCCATATACTTCCAAGGTCCTGTCGGAGTGTCACTCATCGAGTAAGCGATGTGTTCGGGTACTCCGCCGGCTGCATACGACAGATAATATGTACCGCCACGCTTGTGCAACCACGGACCTTCCGTATAGATGTCCTTGTATTTCTTTCCTTTCTCCCGTTTGTCCGGCCCCGGAGAACCAAAACTCTCTATAGTCTGCTCCACCTTGGACACCTCACCATCCAGCGAAACCATATCGGCATTCAGCTTGGCATAGTAAACATTCGGATTTCCCCAATATAAATAAGCCTGCCCGTCATCGTCCACAAAAACCGTGGGATCAATAAAATCCCAGCTACCTTCGTAAAGCGGTCTGCCGATAGCATCCTTAAAAGGGCCGGTAGGCGAATCACCCACCGCCACACCGATAGCCATCGTGTTTGTCAACTTGGAATGCAGACACACATACCAATAGAATTTCCCGTTGCGTTCGATACATTGCGATGCCCAGGCACGATCGTCCGCCCAGTCGAAAGACTCGATGGCAAGCGGAGAACCGTGATCGGTCCAGTTCACCATATCTTTAGTAGAATAGACGCGCCACTCTTGCATCCAGAAAAAATCGGCATGGTCCTCATCGTGTCCCGTGTAAACATACAAGGTGCCATCGTGCACCATAGGTGCCGGATCAGAAGTATAGCAAGTCTGCACAATCGGATTCTGCGCCTGCAACACTCCGGCAAGCAACAGGGACAAGCCACTCATCATACATTTCCGGATACCGGATAAATCACATTCAAGTTTCATATTCATGGTATTAAATTCACAAGGCTGTTTTTACGTTCCGTTCTTCACTGCTCAACAAGAGCAAAGGTAAGGACATTCGCCTTATATCGGAGTGTAACCATGTTACATAGTCCTTTTTCCATGTTACAAACCTGCCCGATATGGCACAAAGTACCGAAATTACTCCTTATTTATTAGGCTATATATTCTTTTTTGAATTATTTTTGTGCACCTGAATTTACTGGGATATTTATATTATGATGAAACATACGATTCTTATACTATTTCTTTTTCTGTCTTTGTTGTGCCACGGACAATCGTACAAATTCTTCACAACAGACAGGGAACTTTCCAGCAGTCTGATCAACAAAATATATCAGGACCGGAACGGCATGATATGGATTGCCACCGAAGACGGACTGAACCGCTATGACGGAGCCAAGTTCATCACCTACAAGCATGACCCGGAAAACGAGTACTCCCTCTGCCATAACTACGTACGAGTGCTGTACGAGGACAGCAAAGGACGGTTGTTCGTAGGAACCTATAACGGTATACAGCTATACGATCCGGAAACCGACAGCTTCAGCGCGCGAGCGCAATGGGAAGACGGAAAGACTTTTGACAGCAATATCATGTCCATTCTGGAACGTAGGAACGGAGAAATATGGGTATCGGGAAACAACTTGTGTACCATAACCATCACACAGGGGAAACTGACTGCACACAAACTGGACTTACCTATCCCCACCCAAATGACAGACTACATGATAGAGGACAGACAACACAATCTTTGGGTAACACAGGGTGAGAATGGTATCTACCGCCTCTCTGTGGACAATAAAAGCAAGCACTTTCTGAAACAAGAGAAGGGAATGACCATTGTGGACCTCTATGAAGACAACTACGGAGACATCTACCTGGCAACCATAGGCAAAGGATTGCTGAAATATAACCAACCAGCAGAAGAGTTCATTCCTATCCTTTATAAAGGAAAACAAAACCTGCCTATCAAATCCATCTGCCAGATAAGCCAAAACGAGCTTTGCCTGGGCACGGACGGGAAAGGCACCAAGATTTTCAACATCCCCAAACAGCTCATCACGGATTACCCTTTTGATAATAATTACCTCGACTCCGGTACCTCCAAAGTACACTCCGTCCTGAAAGACAATGCAGGAAACCTATGGATAGCCATTTACCAGAAAGGGGTTATGATGATTCCCGCACAGCCCAACAGTTTCAAGTACATAGGCTACAAATCAATAAACAAGAATATCATCGGCTCCAACTGTATCACCTCACTCTGCCGCGACCACAAAGGCATATTATGGATAGGTACTGACAACGACGGCATATACGGCATCACCACAGAACTGAAGCAAAAAGTCCATTATGCCCCACATGACAGCCCCTCTTCGGTTCCTTCCACCGTTTTCGGCCTGTATGAAGACTCTGAACATAATCTGTGGTTCGGATCCTATACCAACGGACTAGGCAGACTGGATAAGAAAACAGGACAGTGCAGCTATCTGCAGAATCTGACAGACAAGAATGGAAACCGTATCCAACGCGTGTATGATCTGGTTGAAGACCAGGACAAACGACTCTGGATAGCCACCATGGGAGCCGGACTTTTCTATTATGACTTGAAGACAGGACAGTCTGTATATGACCCTAAATTCAATGCTGCCACCAAAAAATATAAATGGATAAGCTGTCTTTTGTACGCCGGTGACAACCACCTTTATGTAGGAACGTATGACGGAATAAGATGTATAGACCTGAGCACCGACGACTTCAAGACTGAAGAAATCCTATCCAGACACATCATCCACTCCCTTTATGAAGACCCCCAAGGCAACATCTGGATAGGCAATTCCGAAGGACTGGCAGAATGGAATCCCCAAACCCAGCAACTAAAGACCTACACCACCGCCCACGGACTATCCAGTAACGCCGTATATGCTATCAAAGGAGACGGGCAGGACAACTTATGGATAAGCACCAATGCCGGAATGTCACGTTTTAATCTGAATACCCACACGTTCAGCAATTTCTATGCAGACGACGGTCTGCAAGGAAATGAATTCAGCAAAAACGCCTCTTTTGCCGACCACAACGGCATACTCTGGTTTGGAGGTACAAACGGAATTACCTATTTCAATCCTCAAGAGATTACGAATCCCGCAAAAAAATGGAACGTACGCATCATCGACTTCTATCTGCACGACCAACCCATAAGGAAAGGAATGTTGTCGGGCGGAAAAGAAATCATAAACACCTCCGTCTTTGAGGCCCGGGATTTCCACTTGTCACATAACGACAACGCTTTCAGCATCGAGTTCTCTACCCGCGAACTAAATAATTCCGAACGTATCACGTATCTATATACCATAAACAACACCCCCTGGGTCAAACTTCCCAAAGGAGTCAACCGAGTGTCATTCAGCGACCTTCCCCCCGGCGATTATCATTTCCGGATCAAAGCCGAAGATTATCTGCTGGAATCCGACACCGATGAAATCACCATTCACATCGCACCGGCATGGTGGGCATCGGGCTGGGCCATGCTGATCTATGCCTTATTGGCAGTAGCAGCCGTCTATGGCATCATCCTGCAAATGAGACACCGTTACCGCATAAGACAGGAAATGATGCAACATATCCATGCCGAACAGATAAACGAAGCCAAGCTACAGTTTTTCATCAACATCTCCCACGAAATACGTACTCCGATGTCACTCATCATCAGTCCTTTGCAAAAACTGATGACAAACGATACAGACCACGAACGGCAAAAGAACTACCGCATCATCTGGCGCAATTCCGAAAGAATCCTGCGGCTGGTAAACCAATTGATGGATATACGCAAGATAGACAAAGGACAGATGTCACTCGTTTTCCGTGAAACCGAAATGACCGGATTCATTAATGATTTGTGTGAAACCTTTACAGAACAAGCGAACAAAAAACAAATTACTTTGCAGTTCCACCACGAGGGCGCCGACCACTTAAAATTGTGGGTGGACCCGGTGAACTTCGACAAAATTATCCTGAACATCCTGTCCAATGCCTTCAAATTCACCCCCGAAGGAGGCAGTGTGGACATACGGCTACGCACCGGTAAGGACTCCACCCTGCCGAAACCATTGCAACAGTATGCCGAAATCACCGTGACCGACAGCGGAATAGGAATCGCCCCCAAAGAAACAGAACACATATTCGAACGCTTTTACCAGATACGGAATAGCCAAAACAACTCAAACATAGGCACCGGTATCGGGCTGCACCTCACCCGCTCACTGGTGGAACTTCATCATGGAGACATCCGTGTAGAAAATAATCCGGACGGACAACCGGGATGCAGCTTTATCATCCGTATGCCTCTGGGATGCGCCCATCTGCGCAAAGAAGAAATGGAAGCCGACAAAGCTCCTCTCTTCCACACTCCGGCTCCGGTCCTCCCTGTTCCTTATGAAACCGAGGAAGAAGAAAACGGAAAAACACGAACCAAAACGAAATACAAAGTACTGGTGGTAGAAGACGATGAAGATATACGCCGCTATATCTGCCGTGAACTGGCAAGCGATTACCATACCCTGGAAAGCTGCAACGGCAAGGAGGCACTGGAAAGCATCTTCAATAAAACCCCGGACTTGGTAATAAGTGATGTCATGATGCCCGAAATGGACGGACTTACCTTATGCCGCAAAATAAAGCAAAATGTGAACCTGAACCACATCCCGGTAATACTGCTCACTGCCAAGACACGGGAGGAAGACAATCTGGAAGGTCTGGAAACAGGAGCCGACGCCTACATGACCAAACCTTTCCATATAGAGATATTGAGGAAAACGACCGCCAACCTGATCCGCAGTCGTGAACGACTACGCAATACCTATACCGGACAACAGACCCAAGGGGATAAGGTACAACCAATAGAAGTACAGTCCCCCGATGACAAACTGATGGAACGAATCATGCGGGTCATCAACGAAAACCTGAGCAACCCGAACCTCACCGTGGAGATGATTACCACCGAGGTAGGCATTAGCCGCGTGCACTTGCACCGTAAACTGAAAGAACTGACCAACCAGACCACACGGGATTTTATCCGGAACATCCGACTGAAACAAGCGGCAGAACTGTTGTCGAAGAAACGGTACACCATAGCCGAAGTGGCGGACTTGACCGGATTCACCAATCCCAACAATTTCTCGACCGCTTTCAAGGATCTGTACGGAATGCCTCCCAGCATGTACATGGAACAGCATTTGAAACAGGATAAGAATAAGGAAGAGAACTGAAAATAATTTCCGGTTCTCTTTTCCACCAAGTACAGACCCAGTTTCCGCCGAATGCAAACTTTGCGGATACAATGGTATGAACAAATACACTTTTCCTACAAAACACTCTTACATATACCTATTTCACGAACCTTTCTTCAGTCCATTCAGTCGGCATAACTCACTATTACACAATGCATAAGGCTGACAGTAGTCCTTTCAGTCTGCTATCAGTCCTTTCAGCCGATGGAAAAATATTTCCCAAGCTCTTTCCTTACTTCAAAACATATCCGACAGGAACAGACAGACCCCATATCCACCAATCGCAAACTACAAGCAGCAACAAGCTGTACAAGTATCCTTTGCCAACCTGATGAATACCTTCCTCCTGCAAGGCAGACACATTAAAAATTATCATTCTACAAAAGCTGTGACAATATATTATAAAGACAAGAAAACAGCCAGCGCAATAACACATTAATAATCAATAATATAATAAACAAACAACAAGGAATAATATAGTAAAAAATATAATGCGTCCGACCTGCTTCCTCCCGACAAACTTATCATTTCACTGTAAGCATTCGGCCTCGTGCGTGTTTCTCTCCAAGCTATAATAAAGTCAAAAGCCAGACGAAGCATGTCTGGCTTTTGACTTTATTATAGC
>OGLQ01000591.1_pt1 | contig 23796 bp, 16 predicted proteins | sample 1572941 | NCBI WGS metagenome assembly OGLQ01 (sample SAMEA2581891, study PRJEB24529) | metagenome | biome: Human gut stool | place: China | collected 2011
TGACCATCGACTGGTACCTGAACCATCAGGAGTGGATGGACCACGTCACCAGCGGTGATTACCAGAACTACTATCAGGATATGTACAAGAATAAGTAACAGCCTGTAAAGCAAACCAAAAGCCGGACAGCCCGCAAGCTGTCCGGCTTTGTTTGGTTCAAGGGGTGCTCTTACGCTTTGCTATATGGCACCTTGGTCTTGCCGGCGGTGCGGCGCGCATTTCAAATCGTCCCGCTTTGGGTGGTGTCTGCCACAAAATCTGCCGTCTCCGCAATGTGGTACTGCGCAAAATAGCCCTCCTCCAGCGGCACCCACCGGGCGGCAAAATTGGCATATCGCTCCCCCTCCCGCGCCTGCAGGCGGCGGGTCTGCTCTTCTTTTGCGCAGGTCAGGAACACCCGCAGCGTTTCGTAACCGGTCAGCAGCGGGTGGTGGCTGTAGCTGCCTTCCAAAATCACCAGCGGCTGCGCGGCCAGCTCCCGCGCGGGCAGGTACGCACCCTCGCGGCAGGAATAGGCACGGTACTGCACCGGCTGGCCCTCGTAGGCTGGGCGCAGGGCTTCGTCCCGCAGGCGGGCAAGGTCCATATTGGCGCAGGGCGTTTTCTCCCAGCCGCGGATGCGCTGTGCAGGCGGCAGGTAAAAATCATCGGTGTGCAGGGTGATGCTGGCCGGGAACTGCCGGGCCAGCGTATTTGCAAGGGTGGTCTTGCCGCTGCCGCAGCGGCCATCCAGCGCCAGCACCAGCGGCTTTGTGGGCTGCTGTGCCAGTGCGGCGGCAAGAAGGGAGATCAGGCCCGGCGGTGCAATGTTCTGTGGCATGGATGCGTGCTCCTTTAAGAGAATATAAATTTTTCTCATTATACCACAGCATGTGCCAAAACGGTAGAATGCACAAAAAGCGAGGCGGAGAAAACTGCGGTTTGCCACGAATAACTTTTTTCAAGAAAAGTGTTGACAACGGCCCACCGCTGTGGTAAGATACAGTCACGTTAGAAATAACTAACCTCAAGAAACAGATCGGCAGGCCGAAGCCTTGAATGCTCCGCGCAAAGCTGCTTCTTTTTTGGAATCCGAGTTAGAAATATCTAACTTATAACCACGGCGCATCCGGGGAACAATAGCCCGGAGAAACAAGGCGGGAGGGCACAGACATGGAGCGCAATTTTGAAACGGTCATGATCGAACAGTGTGCCCCGGTGCTGGCCAGCCTGAAACCGGCAGGCCTGTTCCGCTATGAGACCCGCGACTGCGCCGACCTTGCGCGCCGGGTGAAAAACTGGAACACTCAGCTGAACCCCAAGGGCCTGCGTGTGCGTGTGCTCAAGGGCTGCGTGCTCAACCACCGGTATCTTGTGTATGTCTACCGTGAAAGCAGGCTGGCTGCCGTGCTGGCAGATGAAAAGGTGCAGAGCTTTCTGCGGCAGGAGGGCTACCGCCTGCCGGAAGCGGGCGAAGCACCGGATGTGGGCAATATGCTCACTCAGCTTTCCCGCAAGCTGTGCTGTTCGGCAGAATTTCCGCATGAGATCGGGGTGTTCCTCGGCTATCCTCTGGGCGATGTTGTGGGCTTTATCGAGAACCGCGGCAAGAACTTTACCTGCTGCGGCTGCTGGAAGTCCTACGGCGACCCGGATGCAGCGCAGAAGCACTTTGACCAGCTGAGCAAGTGCACAGCAGTCTATCTGCGGCTGTTCCACAGCGGAACGCCGATTCTCCGCCTTGCCGTGGCGGCTTAAAATTTGTCATTCTCTTTTCAAATACTCTCTTTTTATCCTGGCACCTGCTGGTGTCCACGCACTGGCAGGAAAGAAATCCTCCTTTTGACACGCGGCCGCGCGGTGCAGACTGACCACTGTACCGCGCGGCTGTGTCATTTGTTGCAAAAGAGCACAGCAGGTCAGAGAAAAAAGCTTTGTGATAGTTTACAAGATGCCGCAAAAAAAGAACAAGAAAATGTAAACAATGGCTAACTTTGATTCAATAATTTGAGTTAGTTATTGTTGATTGTGGTGAAAAAACGGAAAAAATCGGGCAGAAAAATTGTTTGTTCATACGAACTAACTTTTAATTATGAAAAAACTATTGACATAAAAGGTTAGTAAGCGTAAACTATCCACGCTGGTAGTTGCGGCTGACTAACCGCAGCGATATCCCAGATTCAAACAGGAAGGGAAGCGGAAATATGATGCCTTTGACAATGGCAAAAGCAGGGGAGACCGTCACCATCAAAAAGATCACCGGCAAGGACGAGATCCGGCTGCATCTGGCTGAGCTGGGTTTTGTGGTGGACAGTGAGGTAACGGTCGTCAACGAGATCGCAGGCAACCTGATCATTCAAGTCAAGGAGAGCCGCATCGCGCTGGACAAGACCATGGCAAACCGTATCATGATTGGCTGAACAGTGCCCCGGCGCTGTTTGGGAGCTGCTCCGAAACTGGAATAGTCTCTCTATAAAGACAAGCAGAGGAGGATGGTTAAGGATGAAAACTCTGAAAGACGTAAAGGTCGGCGAGACCGCTACTGTGGCAAAGCTGCACGGTGAAGGCCCGGTCAAGCGCCGCATCATGGACATGGGCATCACCAAGGGTGTTGAGATCTATGTCCGTAAGGTGGCACCTCTGGGCGACCCCATGGAGCTGACCGTGCGCAACTACGAGCTGAGCGTGCGCAAGGCCGATGCTGAAATGATCGAAGTAGTCTGATCCCAAAGGGAGGAAGGATTAAGCAATGAGCATTAAAATTGCACTTGCCGGCAACCCGAACTGCGGTAAAACGACCCTGTTCAACAATCTGACCGGCTCCAACCAGTATGTCGGCAACTGGCCCGGCGTTACGGTGGAAAAGAAGGAAGGCAAGCTGAAGGGCGACAAGGATGTTATCATTCAGGATCTGCCCGGTATCTACTCGCTGTCTCCGTACACGCTGGAAGAAGTGGTTTCCCGTACTTATCTGGTCAAGGAGAAGCCCGATGCCATCCTGAACATCATCGATGGTACCAACATTGAGCGTAACCTGTACCTGACCACCCAGCTGATCGAGCTGGGCATCCCGGTGGTCATGGCTGTGAACATGATCGACCTGGTGCGTAAGAACGGCGACAAGATCGACCTGAAGAAGCTGAGCGCCGAGCTGGGCTGCGAGGCGGTCGAGATCAGCGCCCTGAAGGGCGAGGGCACCGAGGCAGCTGCCAAGGCTGCCGTGGCAGCTGCCCAGGGCAAAAAGGCCGGCGAGCTGCCCCATGTGTTTACCGGCAGTGTGGAGCACGCCATTGCCCACATCGAAGAGTCCATTCAGGGCAAGGTGGATGACCGCTTCCTGCGCTGGTATGCCGTCAAGCTGTTCGAGCGCGACGAGAAGGTCATGGACGAGCTGAAGCTCGACAAGAGCCTGATCGACCACATCGACCAGCACATCAAGGACTGCGAAGCTGAGATGGACGATGACGCTGAGAGCATCATCACCAACCAGCGCTATGCATATATCAACACCGTCGTGGGCAAAGCTGTTAAGAAAAAGGCCCGCGTGGAGCACCTGACCGTTTCCGATAAGATTGACCAGATCGTGACCAACCGTATTCTGGCTCTGCCCATCTTCGCACTGGTCATGTACCTGATGTACTCCCTGTCCATGGGCACCTCCATTGCAGACGGCGGCTGGGCCATTGGTACCTTTGCCACCGACTGGACCAACGATGTGCTGTTCGGTGAGATCGTGCCGGGCGCACTGGGCGGTTTTCTGGAGAGCATCGGCGTGGCAGGCTGGCTGTACGGTCTGATCATGGACGGCATCGTTGCCGGTGTCGGCGCGGTTCTGGGCTTCGTTCCCCAGATGCTGGTGCTGTTCTTCCTGCTGTCCATTCTGGAGGATGTGGGCTATATGTCCCGTGTCGCCTTCATCATGGACCGTATCTTCCGCAAGTTCGGCCTGTCCGGTAAAAGCTTCATCCCCGTGCTGGTCGGTACCGGCTGCGGCGTGCCCGGTGTTATGGCTTCCCGTACCATCGAGAACGAGCGTGACCGCCGCATGACCATCATGACCACCTGCTTCATCCCCTGCGGCGCAAAGATGCCCATCATCGGCCTCATCGCAGGTGCGATGTTCGGCGGTTCTTCTCTGGTGGCTGTCTCTGCTTACTTCATTGGCATGGCTGCCATCATCTGCTCCGGCGTGATCCTGAAGAAGACCAAGCTCTTCGCAGGTGATCCCGCTCCCTTCGTGATGGAGCTGCCCGCATACCATGTGCCTGCATGGGGCAACGTGTTCCGTGCAACCTGGGAGCGCGGCTGGTCCTTCATCAAGCGCGCAGGCTCCGTCATTCTGGCCGCTACCGTTGTGCTGTGGTTCCTGCAGGGCTTCGGCTTCGAGAATGGTGTCTTCGGCATGGTCGAGGATCAGGACAACTCCGTGCTGGCTGCGATCGCTACCAAGGTCGCATGGATCTTTGCACCTCTGGGCTTCGGCAACTGGCGTGCAACTGTCGCTTCCGTCTCCGGCCTGATCGCAAAGGAGAACGTGGTTGGTACCTTCGGTGTTCTGTATCACTTCGGCGGCGAGCTGTCTGAGAACGGCGATGAGATCTGGGCTGCTGTTGCGCAGGACTACACCGCTCTGTCGGCTTACGCCTTCATGATCTTCAACCTGCTGTGCGCTCCCTGCTTCGCTGCTATGGGCGCCATCAAGCGCGAGATGAACAACGGCAAGTGGACCGCCATCGCCATTGGCTATATGTGCGCTCTGGCTTACTGCTCTGCTCTGGTCGTGTACCAGCTGGGCGGTATCATCACTGGTGAGATCGGCTTCAATTTCTTCACCATCGTGGCTGCTGTGGTTCTGGTCGGCTTCATCTACCTGCTGGTGCGTCCCAACAAGTACGCGGGCGACAACGAAGTCAAGATCGACGTGACCAAGATCTGATCAAACTGCATGACATGTGAAAGGATGTGTTTTGTATGATGGAATTTCTCGCCGCAAACTTTAATCTGCCTACCATCATTGTGGCTGTCATCGTGTTTGGCGGTGTGGGTTGGATCACATGGCACACCCACAAGCATGGCGGCGGTTGTGGCGGCTGCGGAGAGGGCGGCTGCAGCGGAAATTGCAGCGGTTGCAACGGCGGCTGTCACTGAAAACTGATCCGCAAAGGGCGCGGGCTGAGCATTCGGCTCGCGCCCTTTTTTCAAAAACAAAAAGTTAGCTTTGGATAACATTGGAAATTCAGAACGAAAGAGAGTGATCGGGATGGAACTTACGTCGGCGCATCTGCGCTATCTGCTGGCGATTTACGAAGTCTCACAGACCCATCTGGATATCAGCTCCCGCAGCATTGCCGAAAAGCTTGGCGTGACCAAGCCCTCGGTGGTGCGTATCATGAATCTGCTCATGGAGCGCGGCATGATCGTAAAGGAGCACTACGGCAAGATCTATATGACAGACCGGGGCATCTGGGTGGCAAAACAGGTGGATCGGGAGCTGAAAACGATCCTGACCCATTTCCCGCCGGTCGGTGAGCCGCTGAGCGAAGAAGAGCGCTTTACCGCTGCCCTTGCCATGACCAGTGCGCTGCCGGAGCGCATCTTTACCGGCGAATATGAGCGTCTGTTTGGCAGTGATGCAGAAAAAGCAGAAACGGAGAAAGCCCAGTGATCAATAAAAAATTGCTTTCCTTTGACCGCGGTGCACTGCGCTATGTGGGAGCCAATGTGGCTTTCCAATGGCTGGGGATGCTGTGCAACGTGATCTTTGTGCGGGCCATTGCCCGGCTGGTGGGCGCAGCCTTTGCGGGCAGCCTGACCAGTGCACAGCTGTGGCAGAACCTTGTGCTCTGCCTTGCCACGGTGCCCATGCGCTTTGCCTTTACCATGCTGGCATCAGCCATGAGCGATCAGGCTTCCAAGGATGTCAAGCGCACCCTGCGCAGCAGCATCTACGCAAAGCTTGCCCGCCTTGGCCCCAACTACACCGAGACGGCGGCCACCAGCGAGGTGGTGATGCTGGCCAGCGAAGGTGTGGAGCAGATCGACACCTACTTTGCAAAATACCTGCCGCAGCTGTTTTACAGCCTGCTGGCACCCGTTACCCTGTTTGTGCTGCTGGTGGGTGTGCACGCACGGTCAGCCATCATCCTGCTGTGCTGCGTGCCGCTGATCCCCATGTCCATTGTGGCGGTGCAGAAGTTTGCCAAAAAGCTGCTGGCAAACTACTGGGGCGAATACACCACCCTTGGCGACAGCTTCCTTGAGAACATTCAGGGCCTGACCACCCTGAAAATTTATCAGGCCGACGGCTGGAAGCACGAGCAGATGAATGCGCAGGCCGAGCGCTTCCGCAAGATCACCATGAAGGTGCTCACCATGCAGCTGAACTCGGTGACACTGATGGACCTGATGGCTTACGGCGGTGCGGGCCTTGGCATCATCAGCGCGGTGGCTGCATTTGCGGCAGGCCGGCTGACCCTGACCGCCACATTGACCATCGTGCTGCTGGCGGCGGACTTTTTCCTGCCGCTGCGGCTGCTGGGCAGCTACTTCCACATTGCCATGAACGGTGCCGCTTCGGCAGAGAAGATTTTCAAGCTTCTGGCAGCGGAAGAGCCTGCCGATGGCGACCGCGTGCCCGGAGAGAATACGACTCTGAAGCTTGAGCATGTCACCTTTGGCTACGAGAAGGACCGCACCATCCTGAACGATGTCTCCTTTACCATTCCGCAGGGCAGCTTTGTCTCGCTGGTGGGTGAGAGTGGCTGCGGCAAAAGCACCATTGCGGCGCTGCTGTTCGGCAGCCGCACCGGCTATACCGGCAGCGTGACGCTGGGCGGCGTGCCGGTGCAGGAGCTGCAGCAGGAACAGCGTCTGCGCACCCTGACGCTGGTGCCCCACAACGCCGCCATCTTCAAGGGTACGGTGGAGAGCAACCTGCGCATGGCAAAGCCGGACGCGGACGAGGCACAGCTCTGGGCGGCATTGGAACAGGTGAATCTGGCCGATTTCTGCCGCAGCCAGAACGGCCTGCAGACCGCTCTGCATGAGGGCGGCAGCAATCTTTCCGGCGGTCAGCGCCAGCGCCTTGCCATGGCCCGCGCCCTGCTGCACGATACGCCCATCTACCTGTTTGACGAAGCCACTTCCAACGTGGATGCCGAGAGCGAGAACGATATCATGCAGGCCATCCACAGTCTGGCCGGAAAAAAGACGATCATCCTCATTTCACACCGTCTGGCCAATGTGGTGCACAGCGACTGCATCTATGCAATGAGCAATGGCCGGGTGATCGAGCAGGGCACACATGCCGAACTGCTGGCCCGGCAGGGAGCCTATAGCCGCCTGTATACGGCCCAGAAACAGCTTGAAACGCTGGGAAAGGAGGATGCCTGAGCATGAACAAGAGCAATCATCGCAGCCCCTTTGCCATTGTGGGACGGCTGATCGTACTGGTAAAGCCCATGCTGCCCATCATGCTGGCAGCGATCGTGATGGGGGTGGCAGGCCACTTCTGCGCCACCTTCATTACGATCTTTGGCGGCTTTGGCATCCTGCGTGCGCTGGGTTTTGCCAGTCCGCTCAAAACCGTGGGCACGGCCTTTGCATGCATTCTGGTGTTTGCCCTGCTGCGCGGTGTTCTGCGCTATGCAGAGCAGGCATCCAACCACTATATCGCCTTCAAGCTGCTGGCCCTGATCCGCGATAAGGTGTTCGGCGCCTTGCGCCGTCTGACCCCTGCAAAGCTGGAAGGCCGTGACCGCGGCGACCTGATCTCGCTCATCACCGCCGACATCGAAGCGCTGGAGGTGTTCTATGCCCATACCATTTCGCCCATCTGCATCGCGTGCATCTGCGTCATCGGCATGACGGGCTTTGTGGGCAGCTGGCACATCCTGCCTGCGCTGGTGCTGCTGGCGGGCTATCTGCTGGTGGGCGTGGCCCTGCCGGTGTGGAGCGCAAAGCGCGGCGACCGTGCCGCCCGGGAGTACCGTCAGGCACTGGCCGATACCAACAGCTATGTGCTGGAAAGCCTGCGCGGCCTGAAGGATACCCTGCAGTATCAGGACACCGCAGCCCGCGCCGAGGGCATCACGGCCCACAGTGAGATGCTGGGCGAAAAGCAGAAGGCGATGAAATACCGCGAGGGCCTGACCGTGGCCATCACGAACACCTTGATCCTGCTTACGGTGCTGGCCGTGCTGGGTGTGAGCCTGAACCTTTACCAGAGCGGTAAAATGGGCGTGGAGGGCGTACTGGTGTGCACCCTTTCGGCCCTCAGCTCCTTTGGCCCGGTGGTGGCGCTGGCAAACCTTGGTGCCAGCCTGACGCAGGTGTTCGCCAGCGCAGACCGCGTGCTGGACCTGCTGGACGAACAGCCCGTCACCGCCGATGTGACCGACGGCACAGACACCGCATTTGCAGGTGCTGCGGCAGAGCATGTGAACTTTGCCTATGCCAATGAGGAGGTGCTGCATGACCTGAGCCTGACCATTCCGGAAAAGAAGATCGTGGGCATCACCGGCCGCTCCGGCAGCGGAAAGTCTACCTTCCTGCGGCTGCTGATGCGCTTCTGGGATGTATCCAGCGGCAGCATCCGCTTTGGCGCAGAGGATATCCGCCGCGTGAACACCGCCGCCCTGCGCGAACAGGAAAGCCTTGTGACGCAGGAGACCGAGCTGTTCGACGATACCATTGAGAACAACATCCGCATTGCAAAGCGGGATGCCACCCGGGAAGAGGTGGAAGCAGCCTGCAAAAAGGCTGCGCTGGACGGCTTTATCCACAGCCTGCCCAAGGGCTATGATACCCCGGTGGGTGAGCTGGGCGGTGCACTTTCCGGCGGCGAGCGCCAGCGCATCGGTGTGGCGCGTGCCTTCCTGCATGATGCACCCTTCCTGCTGCTGGACGAGCCTACCTCCAATCTGGACAGCCTGAATGAGGGGGTCATCCTCAAGGCTGTGCGGGCAGAGTGCAAAGACAAAACGGTGCTGTTGGTCTCCCACCGCAAGTCTACCATGGCTGCGGCAGATATCAGCTTTTCGGTGGAAAGCGGCCGGCTGAGCTGAAAACAGAACAGCGCAAACAAAAAAGCCTGTCTCGCAAAAATGAGACAGGCTTTTTTGATGGAAAGCTCACTTCAGAGCATTCAAAATCTGGTTTGCAATGTACTGGTGGCCCTTAACGGTGGGGTGGCCGTCCGCAGCGGTCTGGGTGCGGGGAATGTCCACATAGATCAAGCCTTCCTGTGCGGCAAGGTCTTTGGCAAAGCGGTTCAATTTGCTGAAATAGCGGTTCCATGCGGGCAGCAGAGGCACGGGATTGGTATAGCCCAGCAGCACGATTTTGGCATCCGGGTTCAGTGCGCGAATACCGGCCACGATCTGCGGCAGGCTGTTGGTCACATTGGTATAGGCCTGATCGCAGATCTCATCCATGCCGCGGAACAGCAGGCGGTTGGTGGCGCGGCTCTCGTCAAAGGTAAGGGTCATACGGTTCAGCGCTTCGAGGATGAGCCCCAGCTTCTGGAAGTTGAAATCACGCAGGGCACCGCTGACCATCAGTGCGGCAAGCTGCTCGCTCTTCCAGTTGGTGGCCTCGCCCAGACCTACGATGCAGGGCACCAGCGCGTCGTTGGAACCGATCTGGATGGAAATGATATCGGCCTTGCGCAGATACTCCTGATATTCCGGGTAGACGTAATATGCGCCGGAAGCCTGATTCATCTTGGGCATGGCGCTGTTTTGCACCATATCCACCATATCAGGGCTCATCAGGCCGGGCAGGCCCAGATTGATGGCGTGCTGGCGGTCCAACCCAAGGCCCTTGCCCACAAGGGCGGTGTAGCATTGGGAAGGGTAGCCCTCAAAGTTCGGCTGCAGATCGTAGCCGATCTGGGCGATGTTGTATTTCATATCGGCAAGGCCGACACCGGAGGTGATGCTGTCGCCCAGCGCCACATAGGTGAGCTGCTGCTCCGGTTCGCCGGCTGTCTGGGCATCGGCGGGCAGGGCGGTCTCCTGCTCGGCAGGCGCTGCGGTCTGCTCCTGCTGCACCTCTGCCGCTTCGGCGGCAGGCAGCTCCGTCTGTTCGTCGGCAGCAAATGCAGGCATGGCCAGCAGCACAAGCGCTGCCGCTGCGGCCAGAAAGCTGGCAAACTTTTTGTTTTTCATTGTAATTCCTTCTTTCTGGAATGACTGCACCTGTGCGGCACAGCTGTTGTCTCTATGATAAAATGGAAAGTAAAAATTGTCAACTGACAAAATTCAAAAAATTGCGGCCATTGCTGCATCCGTATTCTGCGGTTTCTTCCATACAAAAAAGCTCCCCCTTTCGGGAGAGCTCAGTGTCTGAAAAACTATGGGTGATGTTCAGGATCAGTAATCGCGGGGAGTGATCTCTTCTTCCAGCTTGCGGTAGTCCACCTTGCCAACAGGGGTAAAGGGCATTTCGGAGATGAACTTGTAGCCCACCGGCTGCACATACTCCGGCAGCTCTTCCTTGCACAGCTGGCGCAGCTCCCGCACGATCTGGCGCTTCTTCTTGTCGGCCTCCGGGTCCAGCACCACATACACGAAAGGCAGACGGCCCTGCACATGGTCCTTATCGGTGCAGCCCACCACCGAGCACTGATGCACGGCCGGGTGGCGGCTGATGACGTTCTCGATCATGGACGGGAACACCTTGAAGCCATCGTGACGGATGATCATGCGCTTGATGCGGGAATCCAGATACACAAAGCCGTCCTCGTCCATGTAGCCGACATCGCCGGTGTGTGCCCAGATCTGGCCGTCTGCATGGCGGCGCAGGATCATGTCGGTCTCCTCGGGCTTATTGTAGTAGCCCTTCATGACGGTGGGGGTGCAGATGCAGATCTCGCCGCGCTCACCGATGGGCAGTTCGGTCTCGGTGCCAGGCTCAAAAATGGACACCACCGTGTTCAGCATGGGGATGCCCACGCTGCCGGGCTTGGTCACGTTGCCGGCGGCAACGGTAGCGGCAGAGGCGACCTCGGTCATGCCGTAGCCCTTGGCCAGCGGATATTCCACGTTGTGCGCCTTCAGGAACTCGTTCACAGTCAGCTCAGCGCCCAGCGGCAGCGAGTCGCCGCCGGCGGCATAGTTGCGGATGAAGGAGAGATCCTTCTTCTTCTTGAGCAGCGGAGAAGCTGCCATCTGCTGGTAGTGGGCCGGAACGCCGAACATGTGCTCGGGCTTGTGCTTCCAGATCAGTGCGCCCAGCTTGTCGGGGTCCAGATTGGGGATGATGACGACGTGCAGGCCCATGACCAGCGGCATGTGCACGCCGCAGGCATAGCCGTAGGCAATGAACGGAGGCATGACGTTCATCAGCTTCTGGCCGCGGCAGAACAGGTTGCTCTGGGCGATGAATTCGTGGGCCAGAGAGTTGAAGCTGTCGTCGGTCAGCATAACGCCCTTGGGCGAACCAGTGGTGCCGCCGGTGTGCACCACCACGCAGGCGTGCTGCGGGTCGTAGGGCTCGGCATTCATGCTTTGATCCTTGCCCTGTGCAATAAAGTCCTTCCAATGGATCACGTTGGACTTGTAGCGGTTCTTATCGGGGTTGGTCAGCTTGTAGCCGACGGCCAGATGCAGCGGCAGGGAGTCTGCGGGGCTGATGACCAGAACGCGCTCCACATTGGTGCGCTTTTCTGCCTTGTGGCAGCGCTCATAGGTCACATTCAGGCAGATCAGCAGGCGGGAATCCACCTCCTCGATGTATTCGTGGATACCCTCAACGCTGTAGCGCGGGTCCACCAGATTCAGCGTTGCACCGATCATATCGACAGCGTAGAAGGCATAGATCACCTCGGGGGTCATCACACTGACAACGGTGATGATGTCGCCCTTCTTCACGCCGAGAGCACGGAAGGCGGCCGCGGTTTTCTTGACATTCACAAAGAGGTCTGCAAAGGTGAATTTGCGGCCATAATACTCCAGAGCGGTCTCGCTCAGGTGGTTTTTGTTCTGATGGCACAGAAACTCAAAGGCGCTGCACTTGGGCAGGGGCATGTCGATGTATTTCTGGTCATAGTACTTCAGCCAGGGCTTCGCAGTGGACGCATAGAGCGGTTCACGCTGTTCAGTAGTCATAGAATAAAGTCCTCTTTTCTTTCTTCTTTTCATTGCTAAAAGCCGACAGCTTTGCAAGAAAGATGAAAGCCGTCGGTCAGAACAAGCTAATAACTCAAAAATCAGAATCAATGATGCAGATTCTATTGTAGTGGAGCTGTCTGAGAATGTCAAGGAATAAACTATGAACGTTGCGTAAAAGAGCCGTAAAACAACGATTCAGCCCGAAATGTCAGGGGTTAGCGCGGCAGCCACTGCTCCGCCTCGGCGGCGCTGCACAGCACAAAATGCGCAGGCCGCAGCTCGCGCCACTGGGGGGCCTCTCTGGAGTAGTCGTGCATGGCGGGGTCGTACACCAGCAGCTTTTTCTGCCGCTCCCGGCGGGGGTCCGGCATGGGAATGGCGGAAAGCAGGCTGCGGGTATAGGGGTGGATGGCGTGGACCGTCAACTCTTCAGCTTCGGCCAGCTCCACGATGCGGCCCTTGTGGATGACGGCGATGCGGTCGGAGATGTAGCGCATCACGGAAAGATCGTGGGCGATGAACAGGTAGGTGATGCCGCGTTCCTTCTGCAGGCGGCGCAGCAGGTTCAGCACCTGTGCACGGATGGACATATCCAGTGCGCTGATGGGCTCATCGGCAATGATGAACTCCGGTTCCACGATCAGGGCCCGGGCAATGCCGATGCGCTGGCGCTGTCCGCCGGAAAATTCGTGGGGGAAGCGGGAGGCAAATTCCGGCAGCAGACCCACGTCCAGCAGAGCCTGACGCACCTTTTCCTCCCGCTGGGCGGTGGAAAGATCAGGCCGGACGTTCTGCAGGCCCTCGCCCACGATATAGCTCACCTTGGCGCGCTCGTTCAGTGAGGACTGCGGGTCCTGAAAGATCATCTGGATCTCTTTGATGATCTGCCTGTCCAGCTGGCGGGAAATTCTGCCGTTGATCTTCTGGCCCTTATAAAGGATCTCGCCGCCGGAGGTGGGCAGAATGCGCAGGATGGCGCGGCCAATGGTAGTTTTGCCGCTGCCGCTTTCGCCTACAAGGCCGAAGGTCTCGCCCTTATAAATTTTAAAGTTGGCATCCTGCACAGCTTCATATGCTTTTTTGCCGGAGCCGTAGGTTACGTTCAGGTGGTTCACTTCCACAAGAACTTCGCGTTCATTTCCCATCTTACAGCCCCTCCTCTCGCAGCATTTTTACCGCAGCAGGCGGCTCGATCTTGGGTGCCCGGGGGTCCAGCAGCCATGTTTTGGCCTTGTGGGTGGGCGTTACCTCAAAGTAAGGCGGGCGCTTGACAAAATCGATCTTGAGCGCCTGCGGGTTGCGGGGCGCAAAAGCATCGCCGCGAATTTCCGCAAACAGGTTTGGCGGTGTGCCCACGATGTTGAACAGGTCCTCGCCCTTCACGCCCATCTGGGGCATACTGGAAAGCAGTGCCCATGTATAGGGGTGGCGGGGATCGTAATAAATTTCGTCAGCAGTGCCGATCTCCACGATATCGCCTGCGTACATCACAGCCACGCGGTCTGCAATGTTTGCCACAACGCCCAGATCGTGGGTGATCATGACGATGGTCAGATCGTACTTGAACCGCATCTCCTTCAAAAGCTGCAAAATCTGGGCTTGAATGGTCACGTCCAGTGCGGTGGTAGGCTCGTCGCAGATCAGAATTTTGGGGCTGCAGGCCACCGCAATGGCAATGACCACACGCTGGCGCATGCCGCCGGAGAACTCGTGCGGGTACTGCTTAAAGCGCTTTTCCGGGTCAGAGATGCCCACATCCCGCAGGTATTCCAGCGTTTTTTCCTTGGCGGCAGCACCCTTTAAGCCCTGATGCAGGGCAACAGCTTCCATGATCTGAGCCCCGATGGTCTTCAGTGGGTTCAGGCTGGTCATGGGGTCCTGCATGATCATGGCAATCTCTCGGCCGCGCACCCGCAGCCAGTCCTTTTCGGTTCTGATGTCAGAAAGGCGCAGCGGCTTGCCGTCCGCCATGCCGTAGTAATCAATGGTGCCGCTGGTAATGGAGCCGTTGGCATCCAGCAGGCCCATGAAGCTCTTGGTAAAAACGCTCTTGCCAGAGCCGCTCTCGCCCACGATGGCGAGCACTTCGCCCTGATAGAGGTCAAGGTCGATGCCGCGGATGGCATGCAGCACTTTTCCACGCAGGTTGAACTGGATGTTGACATCTTTTGCGGAGAGAATGAGCTGGTTGTGTTCCATGATATCCCCTCCTTACTGCAGATGGTTCTTCGGATCGGCAGCATCCGAGAAGGCGTTGCCGATCAGATAGAACGCAATGGTAACAAAGCTCAGGATGAGGGTGGGGTACAGCAGCTGGTAGCGCAGCCCGGCCTGCATCATCACCTTGCGGCCGTCGTTGACCAGGTTGCCCAGCGAGGGGGTCTCCACGGACAGGCCCAGACCGATGTAGGTGATGAACACCTCGTTGCCAATGGCTTCCGGGATGGTGAGGGCCATGCGCAGCATGATGACCGAGACGAGGTAGGGCAGCAGGTTGCGCAGCACGATGCGGATGGTGGGCGTGCCGATGCAGCGGGAAGCCACATTATAATCCCGGTCGCGGATGATGAGGATCTGGTTGCGGATGAAGCGTGCCATTTCGATCCAGCCCTTGATGGCCATGCCAAGGACCATGGTCCAGATGCTGGGCGTTGCCACGTAAGAAATCAGGATCAGCACAATGGCGGTGGGGATGTTATCAAAGATGTTGTACAGCTCGGTGAACACAAAGTCCAGCCCGCGCACATAGCCCCACAGCACACCGGCGGTAATGCCCACCACAGCTTCGATGAGGGCCACGAAGAAGGCGATAGTCAGACTGGTGCGTGCACCGGCCCAGATGCGTGCCCACAGGTCCTGACCAATGGAGTTGGAACCCCAGATAAAGCCGTCCTGCCCGGGGGCGATGTTGCGGTACTGAATGCCGGTCACAGGGTCCACGGCGCACAGGTTCGGGTCAGCCTGGCCGGGCAGGTGGGGCTGGATGAATGCAAAGGCAACCACAGCTGCCAGCGCGATCAGCAGGGCCACGGCGAACTTGTTCTTGAAAAAGGCACGGAAGGTGCTGCCCCAGTAGCTGTAGTTGGAGCTGGCGGTGGCTTCGGCCTGTTCCTCACTGAACCCGGCGGGGGTGAACAGCTCATCCTCCGGCAGATTTTCCCAGCCGGTGCGGCGCTGTGCCTGAGCAGCATTCAGCTGATCCTCCAGCTGCTTCGATTTTTCGCGTTTCAGAAAAGAGAGCATCAGCGTCCACCTTCTTTCTTGCCAAAGTTGATGCGGGGGTCAATGAGCACCATGAGCACATCGCCCAAAATCAGGCCGATGATGCCCACGCAGGCGTACAGCAGCACGATGCCCTGCACCATGGTGTTGTCGTGGCGCTGCACACAGGTGACCAGCAGGCCGCCCATGCCCGGGATGCTGTACAGGCTTTCGATGTAGATGGAGCCGACGACGGTGTTCAGGAATGCGGAGGGAATGTACTGCACCAGCGGCACCATGGCGTTGCGGAATACGTGGTGCAGGGCGATATTGTTCTCGCTCACGCCCTTGGCGCGGGCCAGCTTGACGTAGTCCTTGTTGCTCTCGTCCACCATATAGCGGCGCAGCCACATGGCGTAGAACGCAAGGTTTGCAAGGCTCATGCTGCACACCGGCAGCACCCAATAGCGCCAGTTGGCGGCATCGAACAGCAGGCCCACGCCCATGGCGGTGGTGCCGTACATCTGGATATACAAAAAGTACACTGCCGCAGGCACCGCCTGAATGAGCACGATGAATGCCGTGCCCAGCTTATCCGGCCAGCGGCCCTTATAACGGCCCATGACAAGGCCCAGCGGGATGCCCAGCACAAGGCTCAGCAGCATGGCCAGCACACCCATTTCGATGGAAATGGGCAGCTTCTGGGCAAGGATCCTGGTCACGGGAGCGTTGAGCTTGTAAATGTGGCTCACGCCCAGATCACCGTGCAAAGCGTTCACCCAGAAATGGCCGATCTGTACCGGCAGCGGGTCCAGCAGGCCCATGGACTGCAAACCGGCCTGGATCTGTGCCTCGGTCATTTTTTCGTAGTTTGCAAAGTAGCCTTCCACCGGCATCAGCCGCAGCAGGCAGAACACCAGCGTCACAATGACGAACAGGGTCAGAATGGAACGCCCGATGCGTTTTGCGAGATATTGCACCATAGCTGTGCACCTCTCTTTTCTTTATAAATACAGATAAGTATAGAATAACGCAAAATCTTACGTTTGGAAAGTGATTTGTCGTTTTTTGATCGAAAGTTGTTGAAATGCCGTTTTCCGCTGCGGCCCTTCCGGTGAAAAAGTAAATCGGAAAAATCCGCAGATTTTTCCGATTTACAACTAAAAATAAATTTCTGCTGAAAAACATCCAGAGCGTCAGCGGAGGATATTCAAATCAAAAACTCACCGCGCATCCCGGTTGGCGTTATACTCATCCATGGAAACGTAATGGTCGAGGATGTGCACGCCCTTCAGACGGTTGGTGGAAAGGCCTGTGGGCGCGTACTGGCCCTCCCACAGGTTCAGGCGGGTGGCAATGTAGGGCGGCACCGGCATCCCCAGCGGGATGACCAGCGCGTTCTCAATGAGGAAAGCTTCGGCATCCGCAAAGGCTTCGTACCGGGCATCCAGATCTTCGGTGATGGTCTTGGCGTTCTCCACCATGGACATGTACTGCATCACGAGTTCGGCGGTCTCGCCGGTCACGATGCCGTCCTCCACGCCGGTGCGCAGGAAGCTGTAGCAGGTGCCGCGGTCGCCGGCTTCCTGATAGAAGGGGTACACCTCGGTCTCGGGGTCGGAGTAATCGGCACCCCAGTAGTAGGACATCAGCTGGTAGGCACCCGCCCGGCGCACCGCGTTCAGGAAGTTGTCGGAGGGACCCTGCGTGATGATGATGTTCACAAAGTCGAAGCCGTCGTTCAGCACGGCTTCCACCTGCTGCTTGAACACCTGACATTGCTTGTCCCAGTCCACCACAGCGGGGTTGTACGGATACTGGATCTTGATGGGGAAGGTGACACCGGCGGCGGTCAGCTCTTCCACGGCGGCATCACGGTACTCTTTGGCCTTGGCTTCGTCAAAGAAGTCGGAGAGGTTTGCAAGGCCGCCACATTCAGTATAATCCACGCCTTTGCTGTTGGCACAGAAGGACGGCGGAGTGATGGTGTGCAGCTTGTAGTTATCGTAGCCTTCCGGCGCGGTGACGGCCAGCGTCACAGACGGATTGATGGCATACAGGAAAGCCTTGCGGAAGTTGGTGGAGTTGATGGCCTTGGCCCAATTGTCCGGCTCGTACTGGGCATCCACGCCGGTCACGGTCCAGTTGGTGAACTCGTGGCGGTAGGGCAGGAAGTTGAAGATGTAGAAGTAGCTCTTGCCGGTTTCCGGGCGCTCCATGGAAACCATGTCCTTGGTGGTGTCGTCGGCCAGCCAGCTGTCCAGAATGTCGGAGCTGATGGTAGCCTGATCGATCTCGCCGCGCTTGACCATCTCCGGGCCGCTGATCAGCTCTTCCTGATTGTAGATGTAGCGCACCGTGTCGATGTAAACGCTGTCGGCATCGTAGTTTTCGGGGTTCTTCTTCATCACCCAGTTTTCCAGCGGAGTGTACTCGGCCAGATAGAACGCGCCGCAGCTGCAGGCGGTCTCGGCACTGGTGCAGAACTGGTCGGCAAACTCCTCCAGCAGCGGGCCGTAGGCAGGCTCGTAGGGAGCATAGCTCAGCAGGCTGAGGAAGCCGGGAAAGTCGAAGTTCAACGTATAGGTCAGGGTGTGGTCGTCCACAGCCTTCACGCCCACGGTGGAAAAATCCACAGCCGGGTATTCGGTGGTGGTGCCGTCGGCGGCAGCGGCGGTCACGGTGCCGTTGGCATCAATGGCGTAGGTAGTGCCGTCCTCGGCCACGGTGCCGTTATTGGCGTTGTTGCGGTAAACGCAGTAGTTATAGTAGTCGTCCGCACCGGCCACATAGGGGGTGACAAGGCTTGCAGTGGAGGATGCGTAGTCCGGGTCCAGCACATAGGCCAGCGCATCCACAAAGTCCTGCGCGGTCACAGGGCCAAGCACCTCGCCGTTGCAGTCCACCCAGTTCTCATCCCGCAGGTGGAAGGTCCATGTCAGGCTGTCGGCATCCCATTCCCAAGCAGTGGCAAGGCCCTCCCGGATCTTGCCGCGGTTGTCGTACTCCACCAGCGTGTCGATGCACTGGGTGCCGTGGTAAAGGTCCGGGTCAGCTGAGCAGACCAGATAGTTCAGGGTGGCGGGCTGACGGGAATACAGCACGGTGTAGGTGGAGCTGCTGCCGGCAGCGCCGGTGCTGCCGCCATTGGAAGCGGAAGAGCCGCCGCAGCTGCTCAGCAGACCAGCCGCTGCTACAGAAAGGACGGCTGCGCCGCTGCCTTGCAGGAACTGGCGGCGGGAGATGGAATGAGCCATAGTAAAATCCTTCTTTCGTAAGATCTTGGCAAAAGCTTGCTTCGTGCTTTGGGATAAGAAAGGGGTAACGGAAATAGCTCCGTTACCCCTTTGTAACAGTCGGTGGCCACGGTGCGTGGTCTTATGGTCAGTATAGCATTGAATCTGTGCGCCGTCAATCGTTTTTCGGTGTGTCGGGCACATCCTTTTCTGCGGTGTTTTCCGGTGCGGCAGCAGGGGCTTCGTCCAGCGCGGCGGGGGCTGCTTTTTCCGGGGTCAGTGCTGTGATGACGGAACCGGCCGCAGCAGGCACGGCAGCGGCCGCGGCGGTTTCCGCGGGGGCGGCAGCGGTCTCGGCAGAAACAGCGGCACCGGCTTCCTCCGCTGCCTTTGCGGCCTCCTCGGCAGCCTTTTTGGCTTCCCGCTCCTCCCGCAGCTGCTTTGCCTTGGCAGCGGCTTCTTCCTGCCGCTTTTTGGTGCGGGCCTTGATGCGGCACACGGTGCACACACCATCCACACTGCCCGGCGCAATGGGCTTGCCGCATTCCTTGCACAGGGTCTTGGTGCATTTGTGTACACTTACCGGGCCAAGGGTGGTGAGCTGGCGCAGCTTCATGCCGTCGATGCCATGGTTGGAGCAGGAGGCCACACACACCTCGCACTCGCTGCACTTCCACGGCGTGATGACGATGCGGGTCTGGCCGTCGGGCAGGTCCTCCAGCTTCAGCGCACCGGCGCGGCAGGCCTTTTCGCACTTGCCGCAGCCAAAGCATTTATCGGTAAAGTTGGGCAGGTAGTAGCCGTACTTCAGCGGCGTTTCCATGGATGCCTTCAGCTGCTTTGTGCGCTGGTGCAGCAAAAGGCGGAAATCCACACCGCCGTCGTCCTCGCTGTGCAGGCCGGGCAGCATCTGCAGCAGCTTTTTGGTGCCACTTTTGGAGCCGTGGCTCACCTGCTCAAACATTTCGCGGCGGCTCAGCTCCTTTACGTGGTAGAGCGCTTCGTCCGGTTCGTAGGCCAGAGTGAACCGTGCCTCGAACATGGGCTGGCCAAAGAAATCCACAAGCCTTGTCAGCTCCTTGCGCAGCTGGGCGGCGCACAGGTCGTTCTCACATTCACCGCAGGGGGTCAGGTCCAGCACGATCTTTTTGTTCAGGGCAAGGTAGGCCAGTGTCTCCCATGTGAGGGCCGCAATGCAGGCGCGCACCATGGAATTTTTGCGGGTGGACTTTTCGCAGCCGATCCAGATGGTGTCATTGTCGGTATCGGCGGCAGAGGTGTCCCGCTGCACCTGTTCCGGCGAAGGGATGATGCAGCCGCTGCGGCAGGCAGAGACGCACAGACCGCACTCGGTACAGGGGTCCCAGTCCTTCACAAGGTTCGGGCGGGTAAAGATCTGTTCGCCATAGGGGCAGATATCCTTGCACTCGGTGCAGGGCTTGCGATGGGGATGCAGGTTCCAGCACTGGCGGCGGTTGATCTCGGGATGGGTAGTTTTCATCAGCATATCCATCGCGGTGCGTGTAAAAAAGCCCATAGTTTACTCCTTTTCCACAACCGAAGTGATGTTTGCGTGGTCGATCAGGAAACGCTGCACCTTCTGAGTGGTCACGGCAGAGGCCACAGCGTCCCGGCTGAGCACATTGCGGATCTCGGCTTCCGGGGTATCGTGCAGCTTGGAAAGGCGGACGTACTCGGCGTCCACCTCGGCGTTGGACACGGTGATCTGCTCTGCTTCGGCAATGGCCCGCACCGCAAGAATGCTGCGCATCTTGCGCTCGGCATCCCGGCGGAAGGCGGCGCGCACCTCGTCCGGTGTGGTCTGGCCTGCCTTGCAGTACAGCTCCATGGTCATTTTGCTGCGGCGCAGCCGTTCGCGCAGGGCGTTCATGTCGTGGTCGGCATTCTGGTCCAGAATGGCGTTATCCAGCTCCGACGTTAGATTGGCACCGGCCATGCCCAGCAGGGCGGCTCCGGCAATTCGGTCGGCGTTGGCCTCGTGGGAGCGGCGCTTCTTTTCGCGGATGCTCTCCTTCAGGGCATCCACCGTATCAAAGCCCAGTGTCTTGGCAAAGGCATCGTCCAGCGGTACAGGCTGCTTTTGCTCCACGGTGTGCAGGGTGATGGCGAACTGTGCTGTTTTGCCGGAAAGCTCCGGCACCCGGAACTCGGCGGGATAGGTAAAATCGAACCGGAAGCTCTCGCCTGCTTTGTGGCCGTACACGGCATCCTCGGCGGCGGGCATCAGCTGACCGGTGCCCAGCACCACGGTCACATTTTCCATTTTGCTTTCCGGGATGGGTGCGCCGTCCATGAAGCCCTCAAAATCCAGCGTGACGCGCATCCCGCGCGCGGCGGACTTTTCCACCGGTGCAAAGGGGGCGCGAGTGCGGGTGAGGTTCGCCGCCTCCAGCTCCACGGCCTTTTCCGATACCGGGCGCACCCGGCGGGTGAATTCCAGCCCTTTGTATTGGCCCAGCGTGACCTTGGGCAGGGCGTTTGCATTCTGTTCCATGGGAAATACTCCTTTTATATCCAAAGCGTTTGCAATTTAAAGTCCATGTCCGGCAAGCCAGGCTTCCGCCACCTGCGAGAACATTTCGGGGTAGAGGGCATCCTCCTGCGCGAAGGCATCCAGATAATATTCCACCTCAGCCCGGTCGGCAGGCTCGGTGCGCTCCCACACGGTGAACACGGTGCCGTTGCCCATGTCAAAGCTGGCGGCCTGCGTAAAGTGCTCATCCCGCGCGGCGCAGAAGAGGGCATTCCACCGGCCGGAGAGCTCGCCACCGCTGACAAAGGTCTGGGGGAGCGGCTCTGCGGTGAGCACATACTTCGCCTCAAAGAACCGCACCGGGAACTCGTGGGTGCCCGGGATGGAGATGCCGGCGGCCAGCTTGCCCTGCAGCTGGATGTCCGGCAGGGCGGCATACTGGAACATGTCCGAGTTGTACAGCATATCGTGGGGGATCATGTAGGCGAACTCGCCCTTTTCCGCATCGCAGTGGGCATCGATCCAGTCGTCCACGCGCTGGATCTGGGCGGCGTCGGTGCGGTCGTAGGTGAGCTTGTCCAGCCGGACGAATTCAGACACGGCCTTGAGGGGAAAATGATCCACCACAAAGCCCGGCAGGGCAACGGTGGTCAGCGGCGAGCAGCGCACTGACACCGCAAACACCATGGTAAAGCCCCAGTAGCAGAGCTTGACGGCGGTGTGCTTTTTCAGGCCGTCGGCCAGTGCGGCGGAACCAACGAGGAACAGCAGCAGCCACCCGGGCACGAACAGCAGCATCTGGTGGGAGCCGGTGTTCTGCACCCGGGTGAACAGCACAAGGCTCACCAGCAGCTCTGCCCCTGCAAGGCAGGGCAGGGCAGGCAGACGGCGTTTTGCGGCAAACCACAGCCCCATTCCGATGAGGATGAAGTTCAGCAAACCGATGCGCAGTGTCTGTGCGGCCAGCTCCAGCGTGATGCCGCCGAAGTTGTAGTAAGAGTAGCGCCCGGCGTAGTCAAAGCTTAAAATTTTGCGCACCATGGGCAGAAGCAGCAGCACCATGGCCCCGGCCGCACACAGGCCGAACACCACCAGCCGTACCATGCGGTGCACAGCGCGGCTGGGCTGGCCATCTTTTGCCAGCCGGATGCTGGAAACTGCCAGCATCAGCACGTAGGCAAAGCAGTAGCCCACCACAAAATATAAGTACCAGCGCCGGGTGAGGATGATGCCCGCCGTGGCGGCGAAGATGAGCAGATAGCGGGGCAGGTCGATGCCGTCAAAGCGGTAGTCCAGTGTGAGCAGCATAAGCATGAAGGCAAAAATCAGCCCGAACCAGTCCGGCTGGCCCAGCACCGCCGACATGCGCACGAACGGGAAGGTAGCGCACCACGAAAAGCCGATGAGGAAATACCAGAACCGGTTCTTTACCCGTAGCATCCGGCCCACCTTGACCGTCAGGCCCGCCAGCAGCACCAGCAGGCTGGGCAGTACGCTGAATACCTGACAGAATGCGTAGTCATCGCCGGTCTTTCCGCTCAGGCAGAACGGAAACTCGGTGAACAGAGTGATGAAGCTGGTGTAGTCCTCGGTGATGGAATCGAGGAGAAACCGGAAGCCTGCGCCTGTGCTCTGGGCAAAGGCGGCTTCGGCATGATACTGCTTTAGAATGTAGTTTACGTAGTCCCAGTGGTAGAGGAAGGTGCGGCTGCCGAGGGTCCAGTAAAAGTAAAGCACGGCCGCTGCCCACAGGCCCACCAGCACCGCCTTGTGGAACAGGTCCAGCTCCACACCGGCCCGGCGCAGCACCAGCAGCGCCAGTGCAAACAGTGCTGCATTGCACCACAGGCTCACCAGCGGAAAAAACAGGCTGCTGCCCGGTGCGGCAAGGCAAAATATTATAAGCGCCATCGCTCCGGCAGCAAGGCCCAGCCAGACCTTGCCAAGGACAGACAGACGGGAAACGATTCCACTCATCCCAAAAACCTCTCAGCTGCAGAATATCACAGCTACAGTATAGCAAGCAAAATCTGCACTGTCCAGCCGCTGTGCACGGAAAACAACAAAATGTCCCGCCGCTTTGAACGCAGACGGGACATTTTGAAACGAATATTACTTGTTGGAATTGGCTGTGGCCTTTGTGCTGCGGGCAGCGCGGCGCTTTGCGTTCAGGGCTTTGTTGGCGCTGATGCGGGCCGCATCGGGGTTCGGGGCCTCCGGCGCAAGGCGCAGCAGGCAGCTGCCCATGGCAGGCAGGTCTACTGTAAGGGTATAGTCCCGACCAAACACACCGCCATCGGTGGTGTGAAGCTTTGTCTTGCGGCGGCCCTTCAGTGCACCGCCCCACTCGGGGGATTCGGTGTTCAGCACCTCCTCGGCACTGCAGGGAAAGCGCAGATACAGCGGGAACTTTTTGTGGGCGTGGTCCTGCGTGTTCATGATGCACAGCAGGTTTTCGCCCCGGCCCTTGCGCAGCCATGCGTACACGCCCTCGTTGCGGCTCTCGCAGGCCACCCACTCAAAGCAGTCGGGGTTGTACTCGCCATCGTAGAGTGCAGGCTCAGTGGAATACACCCGGCACAGGTGGGCAAAGTATTTCTGGAACGCATCGTGGAAGGGGTATTTCAGCAGGTCCCAGTCCAGCTCCCGTTTTTCGTCCCACTCCCGGAAGTGTCCCATTTCGTTGCCCATGAAGTTCAGCTTCTTGCCCGGGTGCATATACATATAAAAATAGAGGGTGCGCAGCTGGGCGCATTTTTCCTCGTAGGTGCCC
>OGLQ01000612.1_pt1 | contig 22645 bp, 19 predicted proteins | sample 1572941 | NCBI WGS metagenome assembly OGLQ01 (sample SAMEA2581891, study PRJEB24529) | metagenome | biome: Human gut stool | place: China | collected 2011
GTGAAGTTCAGGTCGCCGTATCGCGACCAGAGCGAAATCCCGATCTTCGACTCGACCATCGCCGACCTGAACTTCACGACGCTCTTCACCGAAAACGTCTACTCGGGTTACGACCGCGTCTCCGAAGCGAATCAGCTCACCGCCGTCTTGTCGACGCGCTACATCGACCGGAAGACGGGACTTGAACTCTTCCGCGCGAGCGTCGGTCAGCGCCAGTACTTCAACGACCAGCGCGTAACCTTCCCGGAAGGCAGCCCCTACTACTGGCACCGCGACAACGGACGGGTCGTGGGCGAACAGGAAGTCCGAAGCGACCTCCTCGCGAGCGTGGGCGCTCGCCTGACGCGCAACGTCACGAGCTCGGCCGCCGCGCAGTACTCCTCCGCCCAGAACCGCTTCGTGAAGATCAACGCGGGGCTGCGCTGGATGCCCAAGCCCATGTCGCTCATGGGGCTCTACTACCGCTACAACTACTCGCCCGACGACGCCTATAACCACATCAAGCAGGTGGACTTCGCGATGCAGTGGCCGCTCACGGAACGCCTCTACGGGCTCTTCCGCTACAACTACTCGCTTCGCGGCAGCAAGCCGCTCGAAGTCATCGGCGGGCTCGAATATCATCACGACTGCTGGATCTTCCGTGCGGTTGCCCAACGTTACACGACCACCTCGAACGAAGAGGAAACCAACTTCTTCTTACAACTTGAGCTCTCCGGCTTGGGTAGCATTGGTAACAATCCGCTCTCCGAGCTTCAACGAAACATCAAGGGCTATCAGACCCGAACCTCGGCTCCGATGACGTCGGCGCCTTACGACTACTATGAATAAGCTGCTTACGTTTGCCGTCCTTCTCGGCGGCCTCTCCTCGGCTCACGCCGCGAGCATCATGGACGCGCCCGCTCCGGCGCAGCAGGCCGCGCCCGCCGCGCAGGCTCCGGCCGAACCCGAATCGATCTACGTGATCTCCCGACTCGAAGAGGGAGAACTCGACCGCATCGTGGCCGTCGTCAATCAGGACGTCATCACGGAGCGTGAACTCCAGAACCGCACCCATGTGGTCGCGATCAATCTGCGCCGTCAGAACATTCAGCTGCCGCCCATGGAAACCCTGCGCGCCCAGGTGCTCGACCGCCTGATCACGGAACGCGCCATCATGCAGCGCGCCAAGGAAACCGGCATCCGCATCGACGACCAGATGGTGAACGCCTCGATCGAACAGATCGCCCGTCAGAACAACCTCTCGGTCGACGAACTCAACCAGCGTCTCGCCGCCGACGGCGTGTCGTTCGCCGCCTTCCGCGAAGAAATCCGCGACGAAATCACGACGCAGCGTCTGCGCGAACGCGAAGTCGACGAAAAGATCGTCATTCTCGACAGCGAAATCGACACGTACCTCGCCGAACAGGCGGGCTTCACGAACGCCGACACGACGGAATACCGACTCGCGCACATTCTGCTGCCGCTCGAACCCGGCGCAGACGAAACGCAGCTCTTTGAAACGGGCATGCAGCTCGCGCAGCGCGCCCGCAACGGCGAAGACTTCAGCGCCCTTGCGGCCTCGCACTCCCGTTCGCCCGACGCTCTTGAAGGGGGCGACCTCGGCTGGCGCGACCGCTCGCGCATTCCCTCCGAATTCTGGGACGCGATCTCCAAGGATCCCAAGACCGGCAACGTCTTCGTAACGCAGTCGAAGACCGCCGTGCACGTCATCAAGGTGCTCGACCAGCGCGACGGCGTGGAAGCGAAGCTCTCGGGCGGCCCCGTCGTGCAGACGCACGTGCGCCACATCCTCATGTTCGTGAGCGACATCACGCCGGAAGCCGACGTGCTTCGCCGCCTCAACGAAATCAAGGCGCGCATCGACAGCGGCGAAGCCGACTTCGCCACGATGGCGCGACTCAACTCGGTCGACAACTCCGCCACGCGCGGGGGCGACCTCGGCTGGATCCAGGCGGGCGACACCGTTCCCGAATTCGAAGCGGCCATGAACGCCCTGCAGCCCGGTCAGGTGTCCGAACCGATCAAGTCGCAGTACGGCTACCACCTCATCCAGGTGATCGAACGCCGCACCGACAAGGAAGGCAATCCCCAGCGCATGCGCATCGCCGCGCGGCAGGCGCTTCGTGAAAAGAAGCTCGCCGAAGCCGTCTACAACTGGCAGCGCGAACTGCGCGACCAGGCCTACGTCGAGATCCGAGGCGAAAACCTCGATTGATGTTCCCTCTCGAACGAGCCCGGGCCCCGGGCTCGTTTGTTTTGATCCCAACGCAAAGAGAATCCACACCGTGAAACAGGAATGGCTGGAAGGGCATCACGCCCGCAAACGCTTCGGGCAGAATTTTCTGCATGACCGCCACTGGATCGACCGCATCGTGCGCAGCATCGATCCGCACCCCGGCGAGGCCATCGTGGAAATCGGCCCGGGACAGGCCGCGCTCACGCGGGAAATCATTGCGCTCGCCGGACACGAAACCGCGGTGGAAATCGACCGGGACCTCGCAGCGTTCCTGCGCACTCAGTTCGAAGAATCCGAACTCACGCTCATCGAAGCGGACGCTTTGAAACTCGACTGGAACGCGGTGCTTCCCGAAAAGCGTCTGCGCATCATCGGGAACCTTCCCTACAACATTTCTTCGCCGCTTCTCTTCAAGCTCGCCGAAGCGGCCGACCGGGTCGTCGATCAGCACTTCATGCTGCAAAAGGAAGTGGTCGACCGCATGGTCGCGGCCCCGGGAAGCAAGACCTACGGGCGCCTCTCCGTCATGCTGCAGTACCGCTATTCGATGCAGAAGCTCTTTGACGTGCCGCCCGGCGCCTTCGTGCCCGCGCCGAAGGTGACGTCGTCGATCGTGCGCATGCGCCCGCGCCCGAGCGAGGCACTCGCTCCCGTCGACGTCGAGACGCTCGGCCAAATCGTCACGGCCGCCTTCGGACAGCGCAGAAAGACCTTGCGCAACGCCCTCTCGGCGTGGTTCACCGCCGAAGAGCTCGCGGCGCTCGACGTGCGTCCCGAAGCCCGGGCCGAAACGCTTCCGGTCGAAGCCTTCGTGCGGCTCGCCCAGAACGTTCCCGAACGCGCCTGATCAGCCGAGATTCGGCATTCGGCGTCTCGGGTGCAGGGCGAAGTATTCGGGACAGAAGGAAAGAACGAGACGCCAAAAGCGCGGACCGTGATTCATCTCCCGGAGGTGACAGAGTTCGTGAATCACGATGGAGCGCACGAAGGCTTCGCTTTCGGCGACGATTCGCCAGTGATAGGTGACCCTGCGGGCGGGAAGCGTACAGCGCCCGAGCGTGTGTACGCCCCGCCGAATCATGCCCCACTCCGAGGGCCGAAGATTCGTCTCTTCCACGGCCCGCTCGTGGATGGGACCGACATAAGCCTCGAAGTCCTTCCGGAGAAACCGCTCGTAAGCGGCCTCGATTTCGGCTTCCGACGCGTCGGGTGCGGCGCGCAGATGAAGAACCCCGTCCTCGACGTGCGAACTGCGCGCCCCGAGCCGCACGGGATACTCTCTCCCGCGCCAGCGAAGCGTTCTCTCTTCTTCCTCGTCCCCTCGTGAAAAGAAGCCCGGATCTCTCGCTTGGAGCAAGGGCCAGTCGACAAGCCGCAGCGCATAGGGAACCAGTTCTTCGGAATATTCGCCCGGAAGCGTCACGTTGATGCGGCGAAGCGTACGGTCCGCCTGCACGCCGATCGAGCGCCGTCGGGCATCCGCGCGCACGGCGCACACCGCGCTTCTTTTGCCCTGCGTCGGGTGTTCGAGATCGATTCGAAACGTCCTCTCCGCGATCTGACGGCAGGCCGTCACCCGCCAGGGATCGCTTTTTTCGGGCGGAAAGGAAAGCCCTTCGATTCTCTTCATCATCCCGCGGAAAAAGCGGATGTTTCCGTTGACGAAAAAGAGTCGGAGACGGCCCGATCCGCAGCAGTACGACGCGCCGGCGCATCGGCGCCAGAGAACGCTCACGCGCGTGCCGTCGGGCAACGCGATCTCGTGCAGGGTGACTTCCGAGCTCACCGAGAAATCCTTTCTTCGGTTTCGGCAAACCACGTCCGCAGGGATTCGGTCAATTCATGCGGCTCGCGTCCGGTCGTCTCGATCGGCTTTCCGATCACGACCGTGATCGTCCCGGGGTGCTTCGCGATGCTGTTCTTGGGCCAGCAGCGGCCCGCATTGTGGGCGATCGGAAGAATCGGCACGCCGTGGGCCACTGCAAAGCGGGCGCCCCCCGTCTTCAGGGGCCAGGATTCTCCGGGCGGCACGCGCGTCCCTTCGGGAAAGAGACAGATCCACCAGCCGCGGCGCAGATACTCGGGGCCCTTCGCCATGAAGTTCTGAAAGGCGCTTCGCCCCTGCGAGCGGTCGATCGCGAGCATGTTCATCGACCAGATGAGCCAGCCCACGACGGGAATCCAATGGAGCGACTTCTTGTAGAGAAAGGAGGCGCGCGCCGGCAGCCAGGCGCCGAGCCAGAAGGGATCCCAGGCCGACTGATGCTTCGCTAGCACCACGTGGGCACTTTCGGCCGGGGGCATGTTCTCCCAGCCCTCGACCTTCACGTGAACGCCGCAGATCACCTCCAGCGTTCGAAGGATGAACTTCGCCCAGGGGCGGCAGAGCTTTTCGTAGCGCCACACTTCATTCGTAAAGGGCGCGGCGAGAAGGGCCGCGAGCGAGAGAAAGATCACCGTCACGCCGAGCACGACGTAAAAGCAAAAGCCTCGAATCGCATCCATTTTTCAAACCTCAGAAAAAACCCGCGGGAATGCCGAACATCCTCCGCGGGTATGCGCGGGGGACGAAGTCCCCCTTCTCAGCGTCTTCGATTACTGCGCGCGGGCGAGTTCGGCCACGCGGTTCATCGCGCCGTAGAGGCGCTTCAGGAGCGCATGACGGTTGCGGCGCAGCTTCGGATCCTCGGCGTTGACCATGACGGACTCGAAGAAGGCGTCGACCGGGGCCTTGAGGACCGCGAGACGGCGCAGCATTTCTTCGTAGCGGCCCGCTTCAAAGTCAGCCGTCGCTTCGGGTTCGACGCGAACGAGCTCGGCGTAGAGCGCCTTTTCGGCGTCTTCGGCGAGATCGGCTTCCGAGACGTCGCCGATTTCTTCGTCACCGGCCTTCTTGAGGATGTTGCCGATGCGCTTGTTGGCGGCGGTGAGCGACGCGGCTTCCGGGAGCCCCATGAAGGCGCGCACGGCGGCGAGGCGCTTGGGCAGGTCCGCAAGATGCGTCGGACGAAGCGCGAGCACGGCGTCGACTTCCTGGGCGCTGTAGCCCATGTCGCGAAGCATCACGCGCAGACGGTCCGAGAAGAAGCTCATGAGCTCTTCGCGATGATCGCTCACGCCCGCAACGCCCGATTCGACTTCCCAGGCCGCGTCGACGAGGTCGCGAAGCGACAGGGCGAGGCCCTTTTCCATGAGCATGCGAAGAACGCCGAGCGCATGGCGGCGAAGCGCGAACGGATCCTTTTCACCCGTCGGCATCTGACCGATGCCGAAGAGGCCCGTGAGCGTTTCCATCTTGTCCGCGAGCGCGACGGCAAGGCTCACCGGCGTCGAGGGGAGCGCATCGCCCGCGTAGCGGGGCTGATAGTGTTCGCGGATGGCGAGGGCCACGTCGTCGGGTTCGCCGTCGTGACGGGCGTAGTATTCGCCCATGATCCCCTGCAGTTCGGGGAATTCGCCCACCATCAGCGTGCGAAGGTCGGCCTTGGCGAGCATGGCCGCGCGTTCGGCGTGCGCCGTGTCGGCGCCAATGAGCGAGGCGAAGCGCCCGGCCATCGTCTTGACGCGCAGCATGCGTTCGGCCTGATTGCCGAGCTTGTTGTGGTAGACGACGTGCTTCAGGCCTTCCACGCGGCTCTCAAGCGTCTGCAGACGGTCCTGGTCGTAGAAGAACTTGGCGTCGGCAAGACGGGCGCGGACGACGCGGGCGTTCCCCGAAGAGATCGCCTTGCCGCCGTCGCGGGCGACGAGCTGCGAGACGAGGAGGAAGCGGTTCATGAGCTTCCCGTCGGCGTCGCGAAGCGCGAAGTAGCGCTGGTTGAGCTGCATCGTGAGGATGAGGCATTCTTCAGGAACCTGAAGGAATTCCTCTTCGAAGCTGCTTTCGTAGACGACCGGCCATTCGGTCAAGGCCGTGACTTCTTCGAGCAGGTCTTCGGGCATGATGACGGAGCCGCCCGCCTTGTCGCCGGCTTCCGTAAGAAGCTTGCGAAGGAGTTCGCGGCGCTCTTCAAAGTCAGCCATCACGAAGGCGGCCTTCATCGTGTCCGCATAGGCGTCGGCGGAAGCGATTTCGACGGGGTCGGACGTCATGAAGCGGTGGCCCATCGTCACGCGGCCGGCGTCGAGGCCGAAGAGCTTGACGGGGACGACGTCTTCGCCCAGGAGCGCGACGAGGTGCTTGACGGGGCGCACGAAGGCGACCGTCGTTTCGCCGTCGGCGAGCTGATAGGTCATGACCTTCGGAATCGGGAGTTCCTTGACGGCGGCGTCAAGCGCCGTCTGAAGGCCCGCGGCGAGTTCCACGCCCGGACGCACGCCTTCGAAGACGAGCTGTTCGTTCTTGCCGTCCTGAACGCGCTTCAGGGCCGAGACGTCGCACTGAATGCCGAGCGCGGCCATCTTCTTCGTGAGAGCGGGCGTCGCTTCGCCTTCGGGCGTCAGACCCACGCGCACCGGGACGAGCTTCTGCGCGAAGGCTTCGTCGGGGCTCTTTTCGAGCACGTTCGTGATGCGCACGGCCAGGCGGCGCGGCGAACCGTAGGGGGCCACGACGCTTTCTTCGGTCAGGAAATGCTGTTGCCCGAGGTGTTTGGCAATGCCGTCGGCAAAGGCGCGCGAAAGCTTCAGAAGAGCCTTCGGCGGGAGTTCTTCCGTTTGGAGTTCAACAAGCAGATTCTTCATTTTGTTTCTTCCTCCGCCTCAGTGAGCCTTCTTCAACATCGGGAAGCCGAGGCGTTCGCGCGAGTCGTAGTAGCTCTGCGCCACGGAGCGCGAGATGTTGCGGATGCGGGCGATGTAGGCGGCGCGTTCCGTCACGGAGATCGCTCCGTGCGCGTCGAGCAGATTGAAGGTGTGACCGGCCTTGAGCACCATTTCGTAGGCGGGCAGGGCCAGGTTGAGATCCATCAGGCGCTTGGCTTCGGATTCGAAATAGTCGAACTGCTGCAGAAGCTTCGTGCAGTCGGAGGCTTCGAAGTTGTAGTGCGACTGTTCGACTTCGTTCTGATGGAAGACGTCGCCGTAGGTGAGAACGCGTTCGGACCCGTCGGGATCCTTCCAGGTCGTGAAGACCAGGTCGAAGACGTTGTCGCAGTTCTGCAGATACATCGTCAGGCGTTCGAGACCGTAGGTGATTTCACCCGTGATCGGCTTGCATTCGAGACCGCCCACCTGCTGGAAGTAGGTGAACTGCGTCACTTCCATGCCGTTCATCCAAACTTCCCAACCGAGACCCCAGGCGCCGAGCGTCGGGTTTTCCCAGTTGTCTTCGACGAAGCGGATGTCGTTGATCGTCGTGTCGATGCCGAGGGCGCGCAGCGAGCCGAGGTAGAGGTCCACGATGTTCGTGGGCGCGGGCTTGAGCACGACCTGATACTGATGGTGCTGGTGCAGGCGGTTGGGATTTTCGCCGTAGCGGGCATCCTTCGGACGGCGCGAGGGCTGAACGTACGCGGCGCGCCACGGTTCGGGACCGAGCGCGCGCAGGAACGTGGCGGTGTGCGACGTACCGGCACCCACCTCCAAGTCAATCGGCTGCAGGAGCGCACAGCCCTGGCGATTCCAATATTCCTGCAGGCGCAGGATGACTTCCTGAAAAGTGATCATGGTGAAACGGCCGCGACATGCGCGGCGCCTTTACGGTTGGTCTTTTGAAGGTTTCGCAATAGCGAAAGAGACGGATGATTATAAGTCATTCGAACGCCACGCTCTTTTCGTTCTAACCCCAAAGGCGAGAAGAAAAAGGAGTGCGACGAGATAAAGGAGCGCCCGAAGGAGGTTGCCCCAGCGGATGAAGGGCGTCGGATCGCCCGACGCGCCCTCGACGATGATCGTTTCGACCTGCGAGCCTTCCGGGACGAAACGAAGAAGAACGCGCCCCTCGGCGTCGATCACGGACGAGTCGCCGTTGTTGTTGACGGAGAGGATCGGACGCGCCGATTCGATCGCGCGCAGCCGGCTGATGGCGAGGTGCTGGCCCTTGGCCGCCGACGAGAACCAGCCGAGATTCGAGACGACGGCGAGGTGCGTCGGATCGTTTCCGCCGGCAAAGAGTTCGGGAAGAAGCGTTCCGAAGAGATTTTCAAAGCAGATGAGAGTGGCGACCTTTGCCTCCCCGATCGTCTGCGGGAGCGCATTGCCCGCGCCCGGCGTCATGTCGCCGATCCGAACGCCGAAGAGTTCGGGGAGCCACCGAAGCGCCGACGGAACGTATTCTCCGAAGGGGACGAGCCGCCGCTTGTCGACGAGCGTGAGCCAGCCCTTGCCGTCCATCCAGTAGGCCGTGTTGTAGACGGCGTTCCCTTCGCGGCGAAGCCCCGTAAAGAGTACCGGCGCGTCCGCGCGCAAGGCGAGCGTGCGAAGGCGCTCGAGATCCGCCGCGGGCAGACTCGTCACGGGAACCGTCACCACGCTTTCGGAAAAAAGAACGGCCCGGCGCCCCCGGCTTTCTTCGGGCCAGGGATCCTTCACGAAGTCCGTCACGTAGTCGAGCCGGCCCGCGTTTTCCGCAACGGTCGGCCGGTTCGTCACGATGAGGCCAGGTTGAACGAGGCGAAACCAGGTGGGCGCCGTCGGGGTCGACCACGAGAAGCTTCCGATCCCCCAACCGCCTGCGAGCACGAGGACGGCCAGCAGGACGCCCGTGACGCGGCCCTTCACCGTTCGTCCGAAGAGGAGCGTGAGCACGGCGCCCACGGTGAGGAAAAAGCCGAAATTCACCCAGTCGACGCCCCCGATGCGAGCCCAGTCGCTCCACCAGGTGTCGAGCGTCCCGTAGGCGGGAGAGAGCCATCCGAAGCGCACGACGTCCGTGCGGATCGCTTCGAAGACCGTGTTCCAAAGGGGAAAGGCCAAAAGGCCGTAGGTCGCGGGCGACGTGCGCCAGCGGGCGGCGAGAAGCGCCGCGAAGGCGGGAAAGAGCGCGAGAAAGAGCGCGAAGAGGACGAGCCCCGCCGCGCCGAGCACAAAGGGAAGATGACCGTACTCGACGATCGAATGCAGAACCCAGTGGAGTCCCGGGAGGAACCAGCCGAAACCGAAGGCCCAGCCGACGAGGAAGGCGTGCCCGCGCTTTTCCGTGCGAAGAAGGAGCGCTCCGTAGAGGAGCCAACCGACAAAGAGCGCCACGCGCGACTCGAGCGGCGCAAAGGCGAGCGACGTCACGGCGCCCGCGAGAAGCGCCAGAAGAACCCGCACGCCCGTACGCTCTTTTCGGAACATGTCGTCCTCTTTGCCGTCCGTTTAGAGGCGCTCGACGATGAGCGCCTGCGCCTGCCGCTCGTCAGCGTCCGCCACGGTGAAGCGGAAGCCCGCCTCCTCGACGACTTCGCCCTTTTGCGGCACGTGCTCGAGCCGGTCGGTGACGAGCCCGCCGACCGTTTCGCAATAGTCGTCCCGAAGTTCGGCGGAGAAGTATTCGTTGAAGGCTTCGATTTCGAGGTGCGCGCCCACGCGCCAGCGGTTCGTCGACTCCTGCACGATGACGCCCGAAGGATCGTCCCGGTCGAATTCGTCCGAGATGTCCCCCACGATCTGTTCAAGAACGTCTTCGATCGTGATGAGGCCCGAGATGCTGCCGAATTCGTCGATGACGAGCGCGAGGTGGCTGCGCGTGCTCTTGAAGTCGCGCAGGAGCACGTTGATCGGCTGCGACTCGGGAATGAAGCGCGCCGGACGCAAGAGCTTGCGCACGTCGAGCTCGGGATTGATCATGAGGCGCAGAAGGTCCTTGGCGTGCAAAATCCCCTGCACGTTGTCCAGGTCGCCGTCCACGGCGGGAAAGCGCGAGTGACCGCTTTCGATCACGGTTCGGATCCAATCGTCGAGCGTTCCCGTGAGATCGATCTCCTGCACCTGTGCGCGCGGAATCATCAGATCGTCCGCCCGCAGATCCGAGACCTCCAGGGCCCCTTCCATCATGGAGAGCGTTTCCTTGTCCATGACGTTGTGCGACTGAGCGTCGCGCATGAGACTCAAAAGTCGACCGCGGTCTTCCACCTCTTCCTCATGGAAGGCAGCGGCGAGTCGGTCGAAAAAGGATTTCGGTTTCGGGTTGGGAGGTTCGCTTGACATATGGTCCTGGTCGAAAAAGAAGGTCCGTATAGTATTGCACGAGTGCAGGTCAGTCGTGCGCCACGGCGGGCGTCGAATACGGATCGTCGAACCCGAGCGACGCGAGAATGCGCCGCTCCTCGGCTTCCATTTCCTCGGCTTCCTCGTCGGTCAGGTGGTCCCACCCCTGCGCGTGCAAAACGCCGTGCACGAGCAGGTGCGCCAGGTGCGCGCGGAAGGTTTTGTTCTGTTCGGCGGCCTCCCGGTGAATCACCGGCACGCAGATCACGATGTCGGCCTCCACGGGGTCGTGCGAGTAGTCGAAGGTGAGGACGTTCGTCGCGTAGTCGCGCTTGCGGTACTGCGCGTTGAGCATCCGTCCTTCCTCTTCGTCGACGAAGCGCACGGTGAGACTGCCTTCGGTTTCGCAGGCCTTGCGGATCCAGCGGAGCATCACCGAGCGCGACGGAAGCTCCTCATAGTGCGAGGCCCGCTGAATCGAAACGATGACTTCAGGATTCACGTTTTCCCTCCTTTTTGTCCGCTTCGTCGTAGGCTTCGACGATGCGCGCGACGAGCGGATGACGCACCACGTCCTTGCTGGTGAACCGGGTGAAGGCGATGCCGCGCACGCCTTCGAGCACTTCGCAGGCGTGCTTGAGACCGCTGCGCACGCCCCGCGGCAGGTCGATCTGCGTGACGTCCCCGGTGATGACGGCGCGCGAACCGAAGCCGATGCGCGTCAAGAACATCTTCATCTGCTCGGGGGTCGTATTCTGCGCTTCGTCGAGAATGATGAAGGCGTTGTTGAGCGTGCGCCCGCGCATGTATGCGAGCGGGGCCACTTCGATCGAGTGGCGCTCCATGAGGCGCTGCGACTTGTCAAAACCCATCAGATCAAAGAGCGCGTCGTAGAGCGGACGCAGATACGGGTCCACCTTCTGCGTGAGGTCGCCCGGCAAAAAGCCAAGGCGCTCGCCCGCTTCGACGGCCGGACGCGTCAGAACGATGCGCTCGACCGTGCCGCGCTCGAAGGCGTCCACAGCCGCCGCCACGGCGAGGAAGGTCTTCCCCGTCCCAGCGGGTCCCACGCCGAAGCAGATGTCGTGCGAGAGGATGTCGCGCAGATAACGGCGCTGATTGGGCGTTCGCCCCTGCAGGTCGCGCCGGCGGACCTTGAGGTCGATGTCGGAAACGGGACCGTCCGGATCCTCCGATTCGCCCGAGCGGTATTCATCGTCCCGGGCCACGAAGTGCCACTGAATGTCGTCGGTCGAAAGTTCGCGCGACTCGGCCTCGACCCGCGCAAGCAGGGTTTCGAGCGCCTTGACGGCACGGCGGCACTCCTCGAGCGCCCCCGTCACGCGAAAGACGCCGCCGCGGCGCCGGATGACGACGCCGAGGATCGTTTCCATCTGCCGCAGATTCTCGTCGAGCGGACCGCACAGGCCCGCAAGCGACGTGAGGTCGGCGTCGGTCGAAAAGGTCAGCGTCTCTTTGCGTTCGTTCTCCATCTTCAGTCTTCCTTGACGAGTTCCCCGCCGAGCGTGTGCGGGAAGACATCCGTAATGCGCACCTTGACCATTCGGTTGATCAGGGAGGCGTCTCCCCTGAAGTTTACGATACGGTTGTTGTCGACACGGGCGGCCAGGCCCCCTTCGCCCCGCTTGGCGGGACCGACGACGAGCACGCGCTGCACGGTGCCGAGCATCGATTCGCTGATGCGCTGGGCGTTGGCGTCGATTTCCGCCTGCAGAACCTGCAGACGGCGAAGCTTCTCCTCGTAGGAGACGGGGTCGGGCAGGCGCGCGGCGGGCGTGCCCGGACGCGGGCTGTAGATGAAGGAGAAGCTCGCGTCGAAACCGACCTCGCGCACGAGCTTCATCGTGTCTTCAAAGTCGGCCTCGGTTTCGCCGGGGAAGCCCACGATGATGTCAGTGGCGATCGAAATGTCCGGACGGACGGCGCGCAGACGGCGCACGATCGACTTGTATTCGAGCGCCGTGTAGCCGCGCTTCATGGCGGCGAGAATGCGGTCCGATCCCGACTGCACGGGAAGATGCACGTGATTGACGAGCTTTTCGTTCCTCGCATAGGCGTCGATCAGGCGCTGCGTGAATTCGCGGGGGTGGCTCGTCGTGTAGCGGATGCGCTCGATCCCGTCGATTTCCGCGACGTAGTCGAGAAGCGCCGCGAAGTCGACCGTCTCGCCGTCGGGGGCTTCACCCTTGTAGGCGTTGACGTTCTGCCCGAGAAGCGTCACTTCGCGCACGCCCTGATCGGCAAGCTGCGCCACTTCAAGAAGCACGTCGACGAGCGGACGGTAGATTTCCTCGCCGCGCGTATAGGGCACCACGCAGTAAGAGCAGTACTTGGAGCAGCCCTCCATGATCGAAACGAAGGCGGTCGCCCCCTGCGCGTGCGGCACGGGAAGGTGATCGAACTTCTCGATTTCGGGGAAGCTCACGTCCACCTGCGCGCGGCCGGTCTTTTCGCGCTTTCGAAGGAGTTCGGGGAGACGGTGCAGGGTCTGCGGTCCGAAGACGGCGTCCACGTAGGGAGCGCGCTTCAGGATGCCGTCGCCTTCCTGGGTCGCCACGCAGCCGCCCACGGCGATGCGCATGTCGGGGTGAAGCTTCTTCACCTCGCGGATGCGGCCGAGGTCGGAGAAGACCTTCTCCTGCGCCTTTTCGCGAATCGAGCAGGTGTTGATGACGACGAGATCCGCCTCTTCAAGGTTTTCCGTACGTTCGTACCCCTCCTCGTCGGCCAGAAGGTCCGAAAGACGGGCGGAGTCGTAATCGTTCATTTGACAGCCGAAGCTGCGCAGATAGAGTTTTTTCGCTGACACGGTTTATATCCGGGGACAAAAAAAATAGGTTCCGCATCCGAAAGGACGGGGAACCTCGGTTGATCGCTGACCGAGGGCAAGACGACCGCTTTGCGGCGAATCCCGCAACCCTCTGACATGCCTGGGATTTCGGTGCAAATTCCGGGCGGCGCGAAGAGGAATATACAAAAAATTCCCGCTAGGACGCGTAACAAACGCACATAAAAAAGAAGGGCATCCGACTGCTCGGACACCCTTCCCTCTTTCCGGAATTCTGGTGGCGCATCACGGACTCGAACCGCGGACACAAGGATTATGATTCCTCTGCTCTAACCGACTGAGCTAATGCGCCGTTGAGAATTGAGATTATGCATGAAGTCCCATTGTTTGTCAAGGGACTGTTACAACTTTCTTACAAATCGCCTTTTCGCCACAGTGCGGCGAAGTGGTTCGTCGGCCCGTGCCCGTGCCCGACACCGAGTTCATCCGCATGGGCAATGGCTTCGTACACATAGGCTTTGGCCTTGCGGACGGCCTCGGGGACGCTCTCGCCTCGTCCGAGCTGCGCGGCGATGGCGGCCGAGAGCGTGCAGCCCGTGCCGTGCGTATTCTTGGTCGCGATGCGGGGCGCTTCAAAGGTGAGCGACGTCTCGCGCGAGAGAAGCAGATCCGGAGACTCGGATTCCGTGAGGTGTCCGCCCTTCAGATAGACCCAGGCGTCCGGAGCGAGACGCTCGAGAAGCTTGCGGGCGAGCGCGGGCATTTCCTCGCGTTCGCGGATTTCCGCTTCGCCCGCGAGCACGGCCGCTTCGGGAAGATTGGGCGTGATGACGGTGGTGAGCGGCAGAAGACGTTCGCAAAGCGCCGATTCGGCCTCCTTGGCGAGCAGACGGTCGCCTCCCTTGGCGACCATCACCGGATCGAGCACGACGAAGGGCGGGCGATGACGCTCGAGCGCTTCGGCGACGGCATCGATCACCTCGGGCGTTCCGAGCATGCCGATCTTGACGGCGTCCACGCGGATATCTTCGAAGATCGCGTCGATCTGCGCGCGCACGAAGTCGGGCGCCACGGGCTGCCACCCCGACACGCCGCAGGTGTTCTGAGCCGTAAGCGCCGCAACGACCGCCATGCCGTAGGTGCCGCAGGCGCTCATCGCCTTCACGTCGGCCAGAATACCGGCGCCGCCCGAAGGATCGAGCCCGGCGATCGTCAGTACGTTTGCAATTCGTTTCGGTTCTTGAGCGCGGTCTGCCATAGCGACTCCATTTCATCCATCATGCGCGCGGTCGCGCCGGCGTGTTTTTGGGCGAACGCTTCGGCCCGTTCGCCGGCGGCCTTCCTTTCGTTTTCGTCGGCGAGCCACCCGGAAAAGACGTCGAAGGCCTCCTCGGGCGTTTCCACCTGCATCATCGCCCGCGCGGCGAGTCCGTCGCGCACGATCTTGTCGAAATTGAAGGTGGAGGGCCCCACCACCAGGGGCGAGCCCGCCATCGCGGGTTCGATCATGTTCTGCGACCCGAAGGGCTCGAACGATCCGCCCATGGCGGTCATGTCGCCCAAGGCACAGTAAAAGCTCATTTCGCCCATGCTGTCCCCGAGGAGCACGTCTGCGTCCGCGGGTACTTCGCGCGGCGACAGCACGCTCGAGCGACGGCACACCTTGAGTCCCGCCTCCGAGAACACTTGGGCGACCTCGTCGAAGCGCTCCGGATGCCGGGGCACCACGAGCAAAAGCGCGTTGCCGAGCTTTTCGCGCTTCGCGACAAAGGCGCGCGCAAAGCGCACCTCTTCCCCGCGGCGCGTCGAAGCGATCGTCAGCACGGGACGGCCGATCGTCTTTCGCCAGCTTTTCGCCGCGGCCGACTGCGAGAGATTCGGCTTGATGTCGAACTTCACGCTCCCGCACACCTTGACGTTTTGCGCGCCGAGCGATTCGAGACGAACCTTATCCTCCTCGCTTTGCGCGAGAACCGCGGAAAAGCTCTCGAAGGCCGGACGCATCACCAGGTGAAACTTCTGCGCCTCGCGCTGCGACTTCGCCGACTCGCGCGCGTTGGCGAGCACCATCGGAATGTCGAGGCGCTTGGCTTCGCGCATGAGATTGGGCCAGACCTCCGTCTCCATGATGACGCCCATGGTCGGGCGCGTCTGACGGAAGAACTTCTCCACCGCGTAGGGCGCGTCATAGGGAAGGTAGCACTGTCGGATCCGCTCGGGCCCCAGGGCCATGACGATCTTCTTGCCCGCTTCGCGGCCCGTCGGCGTCATGTGCGTGAGGAGCACGTCGATTTCGGGCCAGCGCTTGAGCATCATCTCGATCAGCGGACGCGCCGCGTTCGTTTCCCCGAGACTCACCGCGTGCACCCACACGCGGGGGCGGCTCGTGCGCGGCGGGAAGGTCCCCCAGGCGAAGCGTTCGTCCCAGAACTTTTTGTACGCGGGCTGTCTGCGCGATCGCCACATGAGGTAGAGGCTCGCCAGAGGAAGCGCCACCACCGTGATGGCGCGGTACATGGAGGGAGTCAGCTGCATCCGTTTTCCTTTTGCTCTTGACGCACCGCATCGAGCGCCGTTTTGGCTTCCCGCCAGGCGGGAATCTCGCCGACGTTGCCGAGCGAGCGCACCGGGCCGTCGCCGACGAGATGAAGAATCTCCGTGGGCGTCGAAACATAGAGGCCCACGGTCGGCAGTCCGAGCGCCGCGGCGAGGTGCGAGAGTCCCGTATCGACGCCGACGAGCGCCTCGGCCTTCACGAGCGTGGCCGCCACGCGGTCGAGCCGCGCGCGCGGCGCGACGATGGAATCGGGAATGAAGCGGGCCAGCCGCTCGACGCGTTCCCGCTCCTTGTCGTTGCCCCAGAAAAAGACGCTGCGGCGTCCCTCATCGAGAAGCGAACGGCCGAGATCGACCCAATGGTCTTCGGGCCAGAGCTTTTCGTCGCGGCTCGCGTTGACGGCGAGCGCCACCCAGGGACCTTCGGGGACCTCGAGCGCCTCCGCCCGGGGAGAAAGCCGGAAGGCGGGGGCGTGCGCGGGCACTTCGTAGCCGAGCGTCTCGGCCGCGAGCAACCGGTAGCGCTTCACGGCCCCCACTTCCTCGGGAATCCGATGGGGATGACGGTAGAAGAAGGCGGCCGCGGGCTCGCGCACCGTATCGCGGCTGAAGCCGTGCACAGACGAGCGCGTCCAGGAGGCGGGCCAGGCCGAGCGAAGCAGACCCTGCTCGTCGATCACCACGTCGTAACGCTCAGAAGCGAGCGCCGTGCGCAGCGCCCGAACCTCGGCGAAGGTTTGGGCAGAGAAGACGTTCTTGCGCCAGCGGCGAAAGGCGCAGACGTGCACCTTCGAGACGACGGGCGAGAGCGCGGGGATCTCCTTGAAGCTTTCTTCGGAGAGCCAGTGCACCTCCGCGTCGGGGAGGTTTTCACGAATGTCGACCGTGACGGGCAAGGCGTGAATGATGTCGCCCATGCTCGACGTTTTGACGACGAGGATCTTCACGCGGCGCCCTCCAGAACGGCCCGGAAGACCGCGGCGGGATCCCCGCCCTTTTCCGCCCTGCGCGAAAGGCGCTTGCCGAGTTCCACGCCGGGCTGATCGAACGGATTGATGTGAAAGAGCGTCCCGAGCATCGTGGTCTTGTGCTCGTACATGGCCATGAGCGCGCCGAGACGACGCGGATTCACGGCGTCGAGCACGATCGTGCTCACGGCATTGAAGAAGGGGCTCGACGGATCGCGCGCGACGAGCGCTTCGGCCTGGGCGCGCGCGTTGGCGAGAAGCACTTTGTAGTGTTCCGCGTAGCGGTGTCCGGGCATTTCGCTCCAGAGCATGTCGACGCTCGTGCGTCCCGTTCCCTGACGGAGCCACTGATAGAAGCTGTGCTGTCCTTCGTTGCCGTTGGCGCCCCAGACGCCCTGACCGGTATGCCCTTCGATGGGCTCCCCTTCGGGGGTGACGGTCTTGCCGAGCGACTCCATTTCGAGCTGCTGCAGCCACGCGACGAGCACGCGCAGGCGTTCGTCGTAGGGAAGCATGCAGTGCGAGGAGATTTCGAGCCGCGTCGCGTTCCAATACGAAATGAGCGCGAGAAGCGCGGGCAGATTTTCCGAGATCGGCGCTTCGGAGGAGTGACGGTCCATTTCGGCCGCGCCCTGCAGGAATTCACGGAAGACTTCCGGCCCGAGCGCTACGGCGACGGGAAGGCCCACGGCGCCCCAGACGGAGAAGCGGCCGCCCACCCAGTCCCAGATGCGGAAAAGGTTTTCTTCCGGGAGACACATCTGCGCGGCCGCGTCGTCCTTCGAGGACACCACCACGATGTGGCGGTTGCGGTCCGCACCCACAATCCCGGCGTCAAGGAACCACTGATCCACGGCCGCCGCGTTCACCTGCGTCTCGCGCGTCGAGAAGCTCTTCGACGAGACGATCGCAAGGGTCGAATGCGGTTGGCAGGCGGCGAGCACGCGCTCAAGCAGCACGCCGTCGACGGAACTCAGGAAGTGCACGCGGATGTCGGGGTTGGGCCCGCGCAGGGCGTGGTACACCGCGTGCGGTCCCATTTCGGAGCCGCCGATGCCCACGTTGATGATGTCCGTGATGCGGTCGGCGCGGCAACCCGTCCAGCGGCCGCTGCGGACGTCTTCGGCGAAGCGGAAGATGCGGCGGCGTTCGTGTTCGACCTCGTCGTAGTGCGGCGCCGACGGAGAGAAGGAGCGAAGCGACGTATGGAGCGCCGCGCGCCCTTCGGATTCGTTCACGATGGCGCCCGCCATCATGCGGCGGTGCGCGGCGAGAATTTCGCGCTTCTCGCCGAAGGCGACGAGCCGTTCGAAGTCGGGGCCGCTGATTCGCTGTCGGCCGATGTCGAGCCGAATGCCGCAGGCGCGGTGTTCGACCGCCGCGCCGGACTGACGCAGAAGCGGCAACAATTCGACGGTGGGATTGGGCATGGGAATCCTCTGAAACTCAATCAAAACGGAAGCGCCAGGTCGGGCGCCACTTCATGGAGCGCCTCGCCGAAACGCTTGCGGATGCGCTCGAGCGCCTCTTCCGTATCGCCTTCGAGACGGATCACGACGACGGGGGTCGTGTTCGAGGCGCGGGCGAGCGCGAAGCCGTCCTTCCACTCGACGCGCACGCCGTCGATCTTGATGACGTCTTCGGCATCGTCGAAGTGAAGCTTCTCCTGCAGGAGGCGGATGAAGGCGTGCTGTTCGCCCTCGGCCATCGGAATGTGCAGTTCGGGCGTGTTCACGGCGCTCGGCAGGGCTTCGAGGCGGGCCGAAGGATCCTTTTCGCGCGAGAGGATTTCGAGGAGTCGGGCGCCCGCGTAGACACCGTCGTCGAATCCCGGCCAGCGGCCGTCGTTGAAGAAAAGGTGACCCGACATTTCGCCCGCGAACGGAGCGCCCGTTTCGCGCAACTTCGCCTTGACGAGCGAGTGGCCCGTGCGGCTGATCGTCGGAACGCCGCCGTGCTCGCGGATCCAGGGTACGAGCGCGCGCGTGCACTTGACGTCGTATACGATCTGAGCGCCCGGATGGGTGCGCAGCACGTCTTCGGCAAAGAGCATCATCTGACGGTCCGGATAGATGATCTGACCGGACTTCGTCACGACGCCGAGGCGGTCGCCGTCGCCGTCGAAGGCGAGGCCCACTTCCGCGTCGGACGTGCGCACGAGCGCCTGCAGATCTTCAAGATTCGCGGGCTTCGAAGGATCGGGGTGATGGTTCGGGAAGTGTCCGTCGACCTCGGTAAAGAGCGGAATCACGCGGCAGCCGAGCCCGTGATAGAGGCGTTCGGCGAGAGGACCGGCCACGCCGTTGCCGCCGTCGACGGCGATCGTCATCGAGCGGGCAAGCGAAACGTCGCCGAGCACCTTCTCGAGGTAGGGCGTCACGGCGTCCACCGTCTTGCGCGTCCCCGGCGTCTCGGCTTCGAACCATTCGCGAAGTTCGATGCGCTCGCGGATCTTCTGAATCTGGTCGGCAAAGAGCGTGACGCCCGCCACCATCATCTTGAGACCGTTGTATTCGGGCGGATTGTGCGAACCGGTGACGGCCACTCCCGTGCCCGTTCCGTAATAATTTGTTGCGAAATAAAGGACGGGGGTCGGCGCCATGCCGATGTCGATCACGTCGATGCCCGTCGAGAGGACGCCCTCGATCAGCGCATCGGCCAAACGTTCGCCCGAGAGTCGTCCGTCGCGTCCGACGCAGAACGCCTTGACGTCGGCCTCACGGGCCATGGAACCGAGCACTCGGCCTACGGCGCGAACGACTTCGGTCGTCAGCGTCACGTCGACAACCCCGCGGATGTCGTACGCCTTGAAAATGGATGCATCCAGCATGTTCAATCACCCGGAATCTGGAAATAAGCTGAAAGGATGTATGTTAGCAAAGGCCCCTACCTCTTCGGAATGAGCCCCCTGACCATGGGATACAATGTAGCGCACCTGAGCTAGTTCCGAACGGGCGGCACCCGCCCACTTGCCCATGAAAAAAGCACAAATTCTTTCCGCGAACGTTCTCGTCACGGGCGACGCCATGCTCGACCGCTATTGGTTCGGCGACGCCGAGCGCATTTCTCCCGAAGCGCCGGTGCCCGTCGTGCGGGTCGTCCGCTCCGAAGAACGTCTCGGCGGCGCGGCGAACGTCGCGCTCAACATCGCCCACGTCGGAGCCCGCGCGACGCTTCTCTCCGTCGTGGGTGAAGACGCCGCGGGACGCCGCATCGAAGAGCTCCTCCAGAAGGAAGGGATCGAAGCGGCCCTGCAGTTTGATCCGACGCTCTCCACCACGGAAAAACTCCGCATCGTCGCGCGGCAGCAGCAGATGCTTCGCTGCGACTTCGAATCCCACCCCGACGCCGAAGCGCTCCTTCACCACCTTGACCTCTTCAACCGGCATCTCGAAAAGGCCGACGCCCTCGTTCTCTCCGACTACGGCAAGGGCGGCCTCACGCACATCACGAAGATGATCGAATGCGCCCGCGCGAAGGGCTGTCCCGTCCTCGTCGACCCCAAGGGAGACGACTACGAGCGCTACCGCGGCGCCACGGTGATCACCAACCGCTCCGAACTCCGGCAGGTCGTCGGCGCCTGGAAGAGCGAAGCGGATCTTCTCGAGCGCGCGCAGAACCTGCGCGCCGAGCTCGACCTCCAATATCTCCTTCTCACCCGCAGTGAGGAAGGGATGACGCTCTTTTCCGACGAAGGCGCCATGACCGTTCCCGCCCAGGCCCGCGAAGTCTTCGACGTTTCGGGCGCGGGCGACACCGTCATCGCCGTCCTCGCCACGCTCGTCGCCGCGGGCGTTCCGATTCCCGACGCCGTCGCCACCGCCAACCGCGCGGGCGGCATCGTGGTCGGCAAACTCGGAACGGCCTCCGTCACGTATGAAGAACTTTTTTCCTAAGGGAGCATCATGAGCATCCTCGTCACCGGCGCGGCCGGCTTCATCGGCTGCAACAACGTTCTGGCACTCAATCGCCGCGGCGTGACCGACATCATCGCGGTCGACAATCTCGAAAAGAGCGAGAAATTCCTTAATCTCGCCCAGTGCCGCATCTCGGACTACTTCGACAAGCGCGACTTCATCGCGCGCGTTCGCGCCGGGACCGCTCCGAAGCCCGAAGCGATCTTCCATCAGGGCGCCTGCTCGGACACGATGGAGCAGGACGGCGTCTACATGATGGAGAACAACTACCGCTACACGCTCGACCTCTACCGTTGGGCGCAGTCGCTGCACATCCCCTTCATCTACGCTTCGTCCGCCGCCACGTACGGCGCCAAGACGACCTTCCGCGAAGAGCTCGAGTTCGAAGGCCCCCTCAACGTGTACGGGTATTCGAAGTTCCTCTTCGACCAGGTGCTTCGCCGCGAATTCGACTATCTGCGCGCTCCGGTGATCGGGCTTCGCTACTTCAACGTCTACGGTCCGCACGAACAGCACAAGGGACGCATGGCCTCCGTCGCCTTCCACCAGTACTTCCAGTACCGCCGCACCGGCAAGGTGAAGCTCTTTGAAGGCTGCCTCGGCTACGGCAACGGCGAACAGCTGCGCGACTTCGTCTACATCGACGACGTCACGAACGTCCTCATGCACTTCCTCGACCATCCGGTTTCGGGCATCTACAACTGCGGCACGGGCCGCGCCCAGCCCTTCAACGACGTGGCGCTCTCCGTCATCAACAGCCTGCGCCGCCACGAAGGGAAGAACGCGCTCACGCTCTCCGAAGCCGTCGCCTCGGGCGAACTCGAGTACATCGACTTCCCCGAAGCGCTCAAGGGCAAGTATCAGGCCTACACCCAGGCCGACCTCACCAAGCTTCGCGCAAGCGGCTGCGACGTTCCCTTCCGCAGCGTCGAAGAAGGCGTCTCGGCCTACATGGACTACCTTCTCGAAGCCCATCCGGACGTGGAAGCCTGATGCAGAAAGCCGCCTTTCTTGACCGTGACGGCGTGATCAACGCCGATCACGGTTACGTGAGCCAGCCCGAAAACTTCGAGTGGCTTCCCGGCGTCTTCGAGGCCTGCCGCGAACTCGCCCGGCTCGGCTACGCGATCGTCGTCGTCACCAATCAGTCGGGCATCGCCCGGGGGTACTACGGCGAAGACGATTTCCTGCGGCTCACCGCTTGGATGAAGGCGCGTTTCGCCGAGGAAGGCGTTTCGATCGCGGGGGTCTACTACTGCCCGCATCATCCGGAAAAGGGAATCGGCACCTACAAGCAGGCCTGCGACTGCCGCAAGCCCGAGCCCGGGATGCTTCTGCGCGCCGCCCGCGAGCTCTCGCTCGATCTTGCAAAGAGCGTGATGTTCGGCGACAAACCGGGCGACATGACCGCGGCACGCCGCGCGGGGGTTCCCGTGCGCATTCAGGTCGGCACCGACGCCCGCGCCCTTCCCGATCCCGCCCCCGACGCCACGCACACGGCTCTCTCCCTGCTCGAAGGCGTCAGGATTTTGTCCGATTTCCAACCTGCCGTCTCCTAAAGGCGGCTCCGAACGGCCGGAACGTTTCCGGCCGACCGTTTTTACTTCAACGACGGCCGCGGCACCGCGCCGTGGCCCAACGCAAAGGAGGATGCGCCCCTTCGGCACGCCCGCCGGAGAAAAGGCGCTCAAATCGCACCATGAAACCCGTTCGCAAAGTCGTATTCCCCGTCAACGGCCTCGGCACGCGTTTTCTTCCCGCCACGAAGGCGATGCCCAAGGAAATGCTTCCGATCGTCGACAAACCCCTGATTCAGTACGCCGTGGAAGAAGCCGCCCGCGCGGGCATCACGGAGATGATCTTCGTCACGGGCCGCAACAAGCGTGCAATTGAAGACCATTTCGACGCCCACCCTGAACTCGAACGCGAACTTGAAGAAAAGGGCAAGGACGAACTTCTCGAAATCGTGCGCAGCATTCTCCCGCACAACATTCACTGCATTTACCTGCGTCAGCCCAAGGCGCTCGGTCTCGGTCACGCCGTGCTCTGCGCGCAGCCCGTGGTCGGGGACGATCCCTTCGCCGTG
>OGLQ01000634.1_pt1 | contig 21591 bp, 17 predicted proteins | sample 1572941 | NCBI WGS metagenome assembly OGLQ01 (sample SAMEA2581891, study PRJEB24529) | metagenome | biome: Human gut stool | place: China | collected 2011
AGCCTCTCCCTTTGGGAGAGGTGGCATTGCGAAGCAATGACGGAGAGGGCAAGCCCGTTTCCCAAAAGTATCTGCACAGCGATAAGCATTGGCTTTTGTCAGAGCGATGCTATCGCTGTGCTTTTGGTTTTATGATAGCATCCTTGCCCTCTCAGGCGCTGCGCGCCAGCTCTCCCAAAGGGAGAGCCTTTGGCATGGCGGGCAGTTTTGTGCTGGACGCCTGAAGCCTGATATAACGTAAAAGATAGTGCCCTGCTACAGAGATCCACAGCAGCTTGACAAGAGATATTGTCCCGAAGCCGCTGCCCTCTGTAGCAGGGCACTGCTGTTTCCGGATAGAGTGAGCTTTGCTCGTCCCGCGTGGGCCTGCCCGGCCTGCCAATGGCTCCCCCTCTGGGGGAGCTGGCATCGCAAAGCGATGACTGAGAGGGCATGCCGCTGCCGGGGGGCTGTCCTTTGTACAAATACACCGAAAACCCCATCGGAAAGGGGCGGTCTGCGGGCAAAACGCAAAAAAATCGGTTTTCCTCTTGCCAAACGGGGCAAAACGCGCTATTCTATAGTCACAGTTTAACAATTTAGCATGGTAAAGCGGTAAAATGAAGCGCCGCTTCTGCTGAAACTGAGGGAGGAATTTGTATATGAAACGTCTGGTATCTGCTTTTCTGGCCGGTGCGATGGCGCTGAGCCTTGCCGCCTGCGGCGGTTCTGCATCCACTTCCACGGCTGCTTCTTCTGCCGCCGCCTCTGCCGCCCCGGCAAGCTCCGCGGCCGCTGACAGCGACCTGGCTTATATCCAGTCCAACGGCAAGATGGTCATCGGCTACACCGTCTATGAGCCGATGAACTACACCGACGCCGACGGCAGCTTCACGGGTTTCGATACCGAGCTGGCTACTGCCGTCTGCGGGAAGCTGGGTGTCGAGCCGGAGTTCGTGGAGATCAACTGGGACACCAAGGAGACCGAGCTGGCCGCAAAGAGCATCGACTGCATCTGGAACGGCCTGACCCTCACCGATGACCGCGAGGAGAACATGGCCTGCACCAAGCCCTACGTCAAGAACGCCCAGGTCGTGGTGGTGAAGGACGGCACCGACTACACCTCCACCGCCGACCTCATCGGCAAGACCGTGGTGGCCGAGGCCGGCTCTGCCGGTGAGACCACCATCACCGAGAACGCCGACCTGTCTCAGGCTGATTTCATCTCCAAGGCTGTTCAGACCGACTGCCTGATGGAAGTCGCCGCCGGCACCGCTGACGCCGCCATCCTCGACCTGACTCTGGCTTCTGCCATGATCGGCGAGGGTACCGATTACGCAAACCTCAAGATGGTGGATGAGCTGAACGTCGAGGAGTACGGCGTGGCCTTCCGCAAGGGCAGCGATGTGGCCGAGGCTGTGGACAATGCATTCGACGAGCTGAAGGCTGACGGCACCATGCAGACTCTGGCCGACAAGTACGGCCTGACTCTGGCTGAGTAACTTACATTATAAACGGATAGGTGTAGTGATTCTGTGACTGTGATTTTGGAGCGTCTGACCGGCGCATTCGCGCTCAACTGTGAGCTGTTCTTTCTGACCTTGCTGTTTTCGCTGCCGCTGGGCCTTGTGGTGGCCTTTGGCTCCATGAGCCGGTGCGCACCGCTGAGGGGCGTCGTCAAGACCTTCGTGTGGGTCATCCGCGGTACGCCGCTGATGCTCCAGATCATCGTCATCTACCTCGGCCCCGGTCTGCTGGGCATGACCAACCCCTGGCCCTCCGGCTCATCGGGCCGTCTGGTGGCGGCGGTGGTGGCTTTCGCCATCAACTACGCCTGCTACTTCTCTGAGATCTACCGCGGCGGCATCGAGGATGTGCCGAAAGGCCAGACCGAGGCCGGTCAGGTGCTGGGCATGACCAGGAGCCAGATCTTCTTCAAGGTCACGCTCCTGCAGGTCGTCAAGCGCATCCTGCCCCCGATGGGCAACGAGGTCATCACGCTGGTGAAGGATACCTCGCTGGCGAATGTCATCGCTAACAAGGAGATCATCATGATGGCAAAGGAGTACAGCGCCAAGGGCCTTATCTGGCCGCTGTTTTCCACCGCGATCTTCTTCCTCGTCTTTGTCGGCGCACTCACCCTGCTGCTGGACTGGGCCGAGAAAAAGATGGACTATTTCCGCTGCTAAGGAGGATATGAACTATGGCATTACTCGAAGCCTCTGGCATCGGGAAGAATTTCGGCGAGACGAAAGTTCTCAAGGACATCTCGCTCACACTGGAACAGGGCGAGGCGCTGGCCATCATCGGCTCGTCCGGCTCGGGCAAGACGACGCTGCTGCGCTGCCTGAACTTTTTGGAGCGTCCCGACACCGGCGTCATCAAGGTGAACGGCGAGACCATGTGGGACGCCGCCGACCCTGCCACCCAGCGGGAGAGCGAGGTGCGGAAAAAGCGCCTCCACTTCGGCCTCGTGTTCCAGAACTTCAACCTCTTCCCCCAGTACACCGCGCTGGAAAACGTGATGCTGGCGGGGGAGCTTCTGGCGAAGGAGCAGCCCGGCTACAAGGCCAACAAAAAGGCCATCCACGCCCAGCTGGAAGCACAGGCCCGTGACCTGCTGGCCCAGATGGGCCTGTCGGAGCGGGCGGGCCACTACCCCCACCAGCTCTCCGGCGGTCAGCAGCAGCGGGTGGCCATCGCCCGCGCACTGGCGCTCCACCCGGACATCCTCTGCTTCGATGAGCCCACCAGCGCCCTTGACCCGGAGCTGACCGGCGAAGTCCTCCGCGTCCTGCGGGACCTCGCCGACCGAAAGACCACCATGATCATCGTCACCCATGAGATGCACTTCGCCCGGGACGTGGCCGACCGCATCCTATTCATGGACGGCGGCGTCGTGGTGGAGGAAGGCCCGGCCCGCCAGCTCATCGACCACCCCCAGGAGGAGCGCACCAAGCAGTTTTTGGCGCACTACGCGGAATAAGACAGGCTATGGCCCTCCCCGCTCGGGAGGGCTTTTTTGCGCCATTCACGCCGAAAACACCACGATTCGCGCAGATTTTATTTACATTCTCTGAATTTTTTGGTAAGCTTGTGTCAGAAAAGGCTGGCTCTTCAAAAGACGAACAGACCAAAGGAGGACAGACTATGAGACTGAAAAGCGCACTCCGGCGGGGCGTGGCCGCCGCCGTCATCGCGGGCATCGTGGTGAGTTCCGGCATCCCGGCCTATGCGGCCCGGTGGGACATCGCCAGGGGAGACATCACCGTGGAAGCGGGCGGCGCCGGAGGGACGAACAAGGTCACACAGGGCGAGACCACCAAGGAGGACACCGACACCGTCATCACCGGCGAGTCGGATAAGAGCACAGTCACCATCGACACCTCCAAGGGCGACGTGGACGTCACCTTCGACGACCTGAAAATTGACGTCAGCGGCAAGACCGAGGTGGATGGCAGCGGTGACGGCTCTACCCGGGAGAGCAATGCCGCCGTCACCGTGCAGGGCGACCACGATGCCACCATCGAGCTGGACGGCAAAAACGAGCTGAAGAGCGGCGGCTATCATGCGGGTCTTGAGAAGAACGATGAAATGTCTGAAGATGGCGAAACCATCTCTGGCAAGCTGACCATCAAGGACGACAACGACACCAAAGGCTCCCTCACCGCTGAGGGCGGCGACGGCGGCGCAGGCATCGGCGGCGGAAAGGAGAGTACCGGCAGCGGCATCACCATCCAGGGCGGCGCGGTCAAGGCTGTGGGCGGGAGCAACGCGGCAGGCATCGGCGACGGTGCAGGCCGCGCGTCGGGCGACACCGACGACCCGAATCCGGGAGACCTCTACATCTGCGGCGACGCCGAGGTGACGGCCAAGGCGGGGAGCCAGACGACGGACGCCAAGGCCCCGGCCATCGGCGGAAAGTACGGCGAGATACCCACAGAGAACCTTTCTGACGAGGAGCACAAGGTGACGGGAGGACGATTGACCCGTCTGAACGCGGACGGCACCGTGATGGAGGGGATGGGCTACGACTACACCTCCACCCCCACGCCCCAGCCGGACGACGACGAGGACGACGACGATGATGACGTCCCGCCCCCGGCACAGGAGAATGCCCCCGAACCCCTGCCCGGCGGCATGGTGGTCAAGGGCTTCTTTTCCAGCCGGGTCACCATCCAGCAGCTGGACCTTTCGGGGGTCACGGAAAGCGGCATCGGCCCCATGGTCGGCAGCGTAAAGGCCTCCGACGCCGGAGAGGATCTCACCTCGAGGGGTGCGGTGCTTATTGAGAGCGCCGCCCCCCGCTCCACCGTCACCACCGACATCCCCAGCCTCCGGGAGGACGGCGTGGAGGACATCTTCTTCCGCTATGAGGACACCATGACCCACTATAGCGTGGACAAGATGGCCGACGCGGCGGGCGAGGACGCTGACGTGGAGCTGAAGCAGAACAGGGAGGACATCAGCCTCCGGCTGGACGGCGAGACGCGGGACGACCTGTCGGAGCGCTATCTGGAGTGGGTGCCGGTGCAGACGCCAGAGCCGCAGGAGCGGCTGATATTGACCCACGAAGGGGTAGAGCAAAAAACGAGTGAAGAGCTCAGACGTGAACGCGACGAATTACTGAAACAAGAGCTGGATATGATGGACTTCCAACTCGCGAAAAAAAGGGACGACCTCCCGAGTTTGGATTGGTGGCTCGAGCCTGCGAGAGCGGAAACGCCGGGAATCGGGCTTGAGGAGTCCCTGAAACAGCTGGCTGCCCGATTTGAGGACATCGCTCCTGAGGAGGATAAGAAGCCACTGCTCTTTCTGGTCGAACCCCCCCACACGGAGCGCAAAAAGTATATCAATCCGTTGGAGAGTGACCTGCGGCGCTATACCGACCTTAGTGACGACTGGGACGACCAGCCGGATACCCAGGGTGAGATAAAGCTCTGGATACCGGAGGACTTGGGGCAGCCCAAAGAAATAAGCATCTTAAAGGAGAGCCTGAGCCGTAGCGACGGCATTGCATGATACACAAAACGAAAGGATAAGACCGGCGAACCCCGCGGCCCTCGGGGCCGGCACGCGGGACGCGGAAACTGACCTGCACACAATCACCAAAAACCACCGATAGAAAATAGCAATGTTGTACGAAGAAATCTGAGAAAAACCCCTTGCAAAATCACGATGAGCTGAGTATAATACCACTCATGAAACGCAAAACGTCCTGCCCCTCGTCCGGCAGGGCGTTTTTGTCGGTAAAAATTTGGAAAAGAAATGTTAAGTGACCGCCCGGGGAGGGGCTTTGTATGACAAAAGATATGACACAGGGCAGCCCGCTCAAGCTCATCCTTGCCTTTGCGGTGCCGCTGATGCTGGGCAGTCTGTTCCAGCAGTTCTACAATCTGGCCGATACCATCATCGTGGGCCGTTTCGTGGGCGTGGATGCGCTGGCGGCGGTGGGCAGCGTGGGCGGCCTGAACTATCTGGTGCTGGGCTTCGTCAACGGCATCGCCTGCGGCTTCTCCATCCCCATCTCGTGGACCTTCGGCGCGAAGGACTACAGAGAGATGCGGCGCTACACCGCCAATACCGTCTGGCTCAGCCTCTTTTTCGCCGTCGTGCTCACGGTGGTGACGGTGGCCCTGACCCGGGCGGTGCTGGTCTGGACCAACACCCCCGACAACATCATCGACATCGCGGACATCTACATCCGCACCATCTTCTGGGGCATCCCCTTCACCCTGCTGTACAACGTCACCAGCGCCCTCATGCGCGCGCTGGGCGACAGCAAGCGGCCACTGTACTTCCTGCTGGTGGCCAGTGTGCTGAACATCGGCCTCGACCTGCTCTGTATCCTCACCTTCCGGATGGGGGCGTTCGGTGCGGCCTTCGCCACCGTGTTCAGTCAGGCAGTGGCGGGCATCGGTAGTCTCATCTACATCGGCCGCCACTACCCGGAGCTGAAATGGAGCAGGGAAGAGGGCCGTCTGAGCGCCAGCCACTGCCTCAAGCTCTGCAACATGGGCATCCCCATGGGCCTGCAGTGCAGCATCACCGCCATCGGCAGCGTCGTGCTGCAGGGCGCGGTGAACGGTCTGGGCAGCAGCATCGTGGCCGCGCAGACTGCAGGCAGCAAGGCCGCTCAGTTCCTCAGCGTGCCGCTGGAGAGCATCGGCACCGCCATGACCACCTACGCCAGCCAGAACATGGGCGCTCACGACCTCAAGCGTGTGGACCGGGGCGTCAATACCGCGCTGGGCATTGGCTGCGTCTACAGTGTGGCATCCTTTCTCATCCTGCGTGTGCTGGATGTGCCGCTCATCAGCCTCTTCCTCGAGAGCAGCGAGGTGGAGATCATGGCGAATGCCCGCAGCTTCATCTTCTGGAACAGCGTGTTCTACATCCCGCTGGCTGTTCTCATCATCTACCGCTACACCATCCAGGGCCTGGGCTATTCCGGCCTTGCCATGTTCGCGGGCGTGGCCGAGATGGTCGCCCGTGCCATGGTGGGTTTCTGGTTCGTGCCGCTCTGGGGCTACTTCGCGGCCTGCATCGCCAACCCTGTGGCATGGTTCTTCGCCTGTTTCTTCCTCATCCCGGCGTACTTTGCAGTGCGCAAGCGGCTGACGAAGGAGCTTGCCGCAGCGCGGGTGGAGGACTGAGGGGAACTTCGCTCAAGCCTCTCCCTTTGGGAGAGGTGGCATTGCGAAGCAATGACGGAGAGGGCAAGCCAGTTACGGCAAAGCCGCTGCGAAGCGATAGGCAGGCTCTTTGTCAGAGCGATACTATCGCTGTGTTTTTTTGTTTTGTCTCAGCATCCTTGCCCTCTCAGGCGCTCCGCGCCAACTCTCCCAGAGGGAGAGCCTTAGGCGAAGGAAAGCGTCATCTCTATAACCAAAAAAGCCCCCGGCACGCTGCGGAACGTGCCGGGGGCTTTTCGTACAAAGCGGAGGGATGCGGAAACTCTCCGCCTTGGGGGTTGGTTAGTTAGTGGATCAGTTCGTTGTGGTCTGCGCCGCCCACGGTGAGGGTGGCAGAGCTGCCGCTGTGGGTGAGGGTGAAGAGGGTGTCCTCCGCGCCCAGCGACAGCATGGCGTCGATGTCCAGCGCCGTCTCACGGCTCTTCGTGCGGAAGACGAGGGTATCTGCGCCCTGCGCTTTCAGTTCTGCCAGATTGCCCAGACAGCCGAAGAGGGTGGCGGTATCAGAATCTGCCGTGACGATGTAGCGGGTAGACTCCTGATGCATCTCATAGGCAGCGCCCTCAACGGTCAAAGCTGCGTATGCATTCCTGCTGTTCTGCTCCTCCACAGGTGCAGGTGCTGGAAGTGCAGGCTCGTATTCAGTCCTTGTGGAGCCGCAAGAAGAACATTCATACACTTTTTCGCCCATCTGGCCGACAGCCGCAGGAGTAGAGGAGACAAGTGTCCATTCATGCTTATGCCCAGCGGACAGCTTGGAGTCGATCCGGGTGACCGTACCCCCACCGCTGGTATTTACATCCAGCTCTTTACCAGCTTTGCCGCGTACTCCGCCGCCTGTGCCGATGGCCGCACCTGCACCGAGGCTGGCATAGCCCGAGCCGCCTTTTGCGGTTACCTGCGCACCGCCGCCGATCTCGACCTCTGCGACCTGCGTATCACCGTGGCCGCCGCCAATGCCGCTTCCATATCCGCAGCCCACGGCATTGATAACACCGCCGAGGATACGAACGGTCGATTTTTTCGTGCTGTCAGTGCCGCCGCCAATACCTGCCCCACCACCCGATGCATAAGCAGTTACCTCACCGCCGGAAATGGTCACTTCACCATTTCCACCGATGGAGCCGCCGCCAATGCCTGCACCGCGAGATCCACCTTCTGCATAGATTTTTCCGTTTGCAATTTCCAGCTTCGAGGTGCTTTGACGATATCCTCCTCCACCAATACCCGCAGCTTCCTGACCACCAACCGCGTTCAAAGAGGAGCTTGTATCTTCTGCTGTGATGGTCAGCTTTCCGCTCGAAGTTTCATCATTCTTTTCCACACCGGCGCGGCCCCATCCACTCTTCAGGGTATTGTCGCCCTCCAGCTTCAGGGTCGTGTCGCCCACGCCCTCGACGGACATTGCAGCTTTTCCAGTGCCATATTCTCCACCGCTCACATTGATATTCACATCTTCGATCGTGACCGTCGTATCCTTTTTGGTGCAGTTGTTGATGATCTTGATGATATTCTTCACCGCTTTGTTCACAGCGTTTGTCACCGTGCTGGCAGTGTTGGCCTCAAAGGTCATGACGTCCTTGTCGTCATCTTCGTCCTCTGCGGCCTCCTCGACAGGCTTCTGCTCAGTCGATGCCTCGAGGGTGGCGGCGTCGGTCTTCCCTTCGGGCTTCTGCGTGTCCGGTGTCTTCGGCTCTCCTTCTTCAGGCTCCGGGTCGTCCTTTTCCTGGGCTTCCCCGCTTTTCGCGTCCTCGGGCCAGACGATAAGCTCCGTGCCGGTATTCTCCGCAGGCTCTCCCGGCTCGGCATCCACCACCGGCTTCTGTTTTTCGACCTCGTCCGCCGACCCGTCAGAGTTGGTCTCCGCTGGTTTGTTCGGGTCCGTGCCGCCCTTGATGACCACGTCCGTGTCGTCTTTCACTCCGATGTCATCTTTGGTTGTTGCTTCGCCGACACGGACATAGGTGTCGCCCTCTTCCGTAACGGTCACCGTAATATCACCGTTTTCGATATAATAATCCTTTGCCAGTGCCGCCGGGGCTGCCGCCGAAAGCGCCACACTCAGGGCCAGGGCGGCTGCCGCCGCACGCTTCATATTTTTCCGTAACCGCATACTCTTTTTTACCTCCCGAATTTTATTGCAGGATTTCTGCGGCTCTATTTTACCCCCCCCCCTATATCCTTGTCAAGTCCTTTTCATGACATACCAGCGTAGATTCATGAATAGTATGACTTTTTTCCGGCATAGCAAAAAAGAACAGCACCGCCTTTCCCGAGAAAAGCGGTGCTGTATCATTTTACAGTTTTTTTGCCAGCAGATACCGGTCATACCCGCCGTACATCTCCCGGCGGCAGACGATGGCAAAGCCGCTGGCCAGGGCGTTGTTGAGGCTGTACTGATTTTCCGGGCTGACGGTGGCCCCGATGCCCCCGATGCCCGGGCGGAGCCGGGCAAGCGCCGCTTCCAGCAGCTTCCGCTGCAGACCGTTGCCCCGGTAGTCGGAGTGGACGATGGCGCTGTCGGCGTTGGCCCAGCCGTCCCACTCTTCTCGCGGGATGCCCATAAAGGCGGCGTAGTTGTGCGCGTCCTGCCCGCAGTACCGCAGGATGAAGTAGGCCCCCAGCCGCCCGCCGTCCCACCCGCCGATGCAGAGGTCCTCTTTCAGGTAACGGGCGATGTTTTCCAGCGTGTCGGGTACGAACTGCTCCGGGTGGGGCATCGCGGCCCACACCTCGTTCTGCAAGGCGTAAAAAGCGGCGGCATCCTCCGGCCCGGCAGCGCGCAGGGTCATGGTGCGGCTTGCGGGCCGGCCGCACACTTTGTGCAGAAGAAGTTCCATTCTTGCTCTATCCCTCCAAAATAAAATCATACTTTCCGGCTGATTCCAGTATAAATGCCGTTTGAATCATTGTCAATTTATGCTATAATATTTGCAGAAAGAGTTTTTGTGCTCAGGCACAGCTTTTTCGGAAGTCCAGGCAGGGCCGCCCTGCCCGTGTACCGGAGGAAACGAACCATGAGAGATTCCAGCTTATCCCCTTCCAGCCGCCTGGGTGGTGCTGTCATCAGCGACCGCATCGTCAGCGCTCTGCTGGAGGAACTGCGCACAGGCCGCTATGCACAGACCGACCGTCTGCCCGCTGAGGTAGACCTTGCCGCCGAACTCGGCGTCAGCCGCACCGTCATCCGCGATGCGCTGAGCGAGATGGAGCGTGCGGGTTACATCGAGCGGGTGCGCGGCATCGGCACAGTGGTCAACCGAAGTGTCCTGAACCTGCGCAGCCGGTTGGACCAGAAGCTGGAGTATTACCCGCTCATCCGCAGCTTTGGCAGCTACCCCCACGCCGACGGCATCCAGATCTACCCCGTCCGCGCAGGCGAAGAGCTGGCCCGTGATCTGGCCATCGAGCCCGGCGACGATGTCATCTGCATCAAGAAGCGCATCCTCGCCGACACCACCCCCGTCATCTACTCCATCGACTACCTGCCCCGCGCCCTGTTTGGGAACCGGGACTACACCCGCATCGACCTGTCGGGTGACATCTTCGATGTTCTGGAGCGGGAGTGCCGCCAGCAGGTAGCCTCCAATGTGGCCCACCTCAAGGCCAGCTGCGGCGACGAGCCCATCCGGGCCGCCATGCGTCTGGCCCCGGGCGAGGCCATGCTGCTGCTGGATGAGATATGCTACAACCGGCTCTGCCATCCCGTCATGCGTTCGTTGAGCTACTACACGAACTTCTTCGACTTCTCGATTCTTCGAAAGCTTCTTTGACGGAGGGAAACAAAAAAATATGCGTCATCTGATCGATCCGTTGGATTTCAGTCAGCAGGAGATCGCCTCTCTGCTGGACCTGGCCGACCGCATCTGCGCCGACCCTGCTGCCTATCAGGACGTGGCCGCCCACAAAAAGCTGGCCACCCTGTTCTACGAGCCGTCCACCCGCACCCGTCTTTCGTTTGAGGCCGCGATGCTGAACCTCGGCGGACATGTCCTCGGCTTCCCGAGCGAGACTGTCTCCAGTGCATCCAAGGGCGAGAGCGTGGCCGACACCATCCGCGTCGTCTCCTGCTACGCCGACATTGTGGCCATGCGCCACCCCAAGGAGGGCGCACCGCTGCGGGCCAGCCGGTACTCCCGCATCCCTGTCATCAACGCAGGCGATGGCGGACACCAGCACCCGACCCAGACCATGACCGACCTGATGACCATCCGCCGCCGCAAGGGCCGTCTGAACGACCTGACCATCGGCCTGTGCGGCGACCTCAAGTTTGGCCGCACCGTCCACTCCCTCATCAAGACCATGGCGCGCTGTGAGAACATCCGCTTCGTCCTCATCAGCCCCGAGGAGCTGCGGGTGCCGGACTACATCATCACCGACGTGCTCGAGGCCAACCACATCCCCTACAAGGAGACCCGCAGCCTCGAGGAGTCCATGCCCGAGCTGGACATCCTCTACATGACCCGCGTCCAGAAGGAGCGTTTCTTCAACGAGGAAGACTATGTCCGTCTGAAGAACAGCTATATCCTCACCAAAGAGAAGATGGCCCTTGCCAAGCCCGACATGGCCGTGCTCCATCCGCTGCCCCGTGTCAACGAGATCACGCTGGACGTGGACGACGACCCCCGCGCCGCCTACTTTGAGCAGGTGCAGAACGCCGTCTACATCCGCATGGCGCTGATCATGACACTGCTGGGCCTCAAGGACCCCAAGGCTGAAAAGGAGGGCAACTGAGATGCTGAACATTGATGAAATTCAGAACGGTATCGTCATCGACCATATCAAGGCAGGCACGGCCATCGGCCTGATGGACCTGCTGGGCATCAAGGGCAACCGCACCTCCAGTGTGGCCCTCATCCAGAACGCCCGCAGCCACAAGGCAGAGTCGGGCCGGAAGGACATCATCAAGGTGGAGGGCGACGCCTCCTGGCTCAACCTCGACGTGCTGGCCTATCTTGACCCCGACATCAGCGTGACCGTCATCGAGAACGGCAAGGCTGTCAAGAAGGAAAAGCCCCAGCCCCCCAAGCGTCTGGTCAACATCGTGCGGTGCAAGAACCCCCGCTGCATCTCCTCCATCGAGGAAGAGTGCGACCAGATCTTCGAGCTGAGCTCCAACGGCAAGTATCGCTGCATCTACTGCGAGCAGGAGCTGCAGGTCAAGCCGGAATAATCTTTATAGACAAAAGCGCCCCCGTCAGAAATGCACTGACGAGGGCGCTTTTGCGTTATGATGTGGTTTTCAGTGTCCAGATTGTGCCAGCGTGCGGCCATCGAGCTTGGCCCATTCTCTGCGGCCATTGGACGAACGGCCAAGAATAATAGATGCCGCAGCAGAGGCGCTGGTGAATACGTGATCCTCGGTAAATACGTTACTCTGTACTATACCGATCTCCAGCAGAGTCTTTCTCTGTTCCACATAGTTCTGGGGCAATCCACTCGTCACATCCGGGGCAATGCGGCTGCCCTTCAATACCAGAAAACAGTCTTTATCGATGGGATACCCCATAGCGCTGCTCCCGCGACCAGCCAGCAGAAACAGGCCTTCGTCCGTTTCACTCTGCCGGGAGGGACTCAGCTCCCATTTTTCTGCAAAGACTTCATTCAGCGTTTCTTGTCGCTTTTTCACAACATCAGGTGTCCACTTTGGTTCATTGATAACCTGCGTTGTGAGGACATAGGAGCTCGTGCCGCCTTTGGACTGGAAATATTTTTCCTTTTTGGTCGTAAAGCCATAATTTTGTGCCGCAGAATTTCTCTGCCGGGTCAGCGGCACGAGATTTGCGATACGGTTGAGCCAGTACATCCTCTCCTGCTCATCCGGCCAAAGTTCTGGCCAACTTCCATGGACGGGAGGATGCTGCGGCAGGACATGCTCGATGGTAAAGAGCTTCTGATTGTACGATGCTCCACCGTCACTCATGAAAGAGTCCAGCCGCTGGATGATGTAGTTGCGGCGCTGCGCTGTCATCGTATAAATCTCGCCATCCAGTGTCTGCCGGAAATGTTCTTTTTCCCAATCCGTAAGCTCAATGTTTCTCAGCGGAGAGGTCAATGTGCTGTCGGGCCGACCCTCCATCTCCACCAGAAGCCATTTGTACCGGTCCACACGATGGTTGACGTCCTGCGCTGTCACAAGCAGATAAGATGCCAGCCTTTCCAGCTTTCGGATAAACCAGAGAACATATTCCGAATCATTCGGGTGCTCTGCGAGAAATTTGATAGCAGGCGGCATCCAGTCGGAGTTGTTTGTCTTGTTCAGCCAGAAAAGCAGACCGTTTACCTCGTCCGCATGATGTGTAGCAGTGAACTCGCAATTTTTTAGCTGAACGTAAGCATTCGTATAGGGTACAAGATAGTCATCGATCAGTCGTTTCGGAGATACTGTCTTCAAAATATATTCTTCAAATTCCTCCCGAAGGGTCTTTTTCTGGCGCTCTTTTACAAAGATGGTCCGGGTATGCGTAAATACCTCGTTGAACCCGTCACGTCCGGTCAACTCCTCAAGTCCTTCCCATTTTTCCGTATATTCCTGCTGCTTTTCTTTGGGAAGGCTGCCAATAACTGTGGATTTGATAATGTCCGTCGGCAGTAGGTCGAGGCCTCGGCTGTTCATGACCGTAAAAATACGGAACGCTGATTCCTGACTCGGCGTCGAAACGACCACCAGATAGCAGCGGGTCAGCAAAAACTGTGTAAATCTCAGCCTGTCATCGTCATTGCTGAACATTTCAGCAAAACTCTTGCGAAGCACAGCGCAGTTTTTCTGGATATGCAGCTTTGCTTCGGTGTCCAACAGCGCCGGGTCCAACTGCCCCAATGCGTCCAGCTGAATGTTCTGGATGTACTTATGGAAAAATGGCTGATCCTTTTCCTTGAGAAATAGCCTCGGTTGGGCCTCGATCCCCTCCAACACATTGCCTTTCTCCTGCAAATATTTTTTGCAGTCCACCTTATAGTCTTCGTTGTCAAATGTATCAGCCAGAACTGCAAACAGGATAGACAATGTGGTCAGGCGCTGCTGTCCATCAATGACATCGGCGTATCGGTCCTGCTCGTCCTTGATCAGGACGATACTGCCCAGAAAGAAATTTTCTGTGTTCTCCGTCTGGAAAAATCCATACAGATCATTGAATAAATCGCCAGTTTCATCTTCTGTCCACGCATAAGGACGCTGGTAGCCCGGAATATGATATTCAAAATCCGAGCTGAATATCTTGGAAAGCGGATATTCTTTTCCGGTTATCTTGCTGCTTACCGCATTGCTCATAGCAGACCCTCTTTTTCTATCGCTCTAACACATCCGCTGGATTCGCAGTTTTTTCAGACTTTCCGGCGCAGCAGGCTCATCGGCGGCAGCTCCGGGGTGGGGATGGTATAGCGCTCCATCGCGTGGGGCGTGGACTCCACCAGCTCACCGGCCTCATTCTTGATCCACGCGGGGTTCAGCGGGATGCTGCGGCCATCCGGGCAGAGCACTTCCAGCGTGTCGCCGAGGCTCCACTTGCCCCGCTGCTGGCAGCTGGCGACGCCGTTCTCCCAGCCGTCTACCGTACCGACAAACTCCCACTCGCGGATGTAAGTCGCGCTGTCGGTAGCCTGACGGGCCTGCTCCCGGCCAAAGTAGAAGCCGGGCGAATAGTGGCGGTGGCTGGTGCGGGTCAGCTCATCCAAAACCTCTTCCGGCAGCTCGAAGTTCTCGTTCATCGGGTCGGCCAGATACTGGTCGAGGGCGCGGCGGTAGGCCGCCGTCACGCTGGCGACGTAGTAGAACGTCTTGGCGCGGCCCTCGATCTTGAGGCTGTCCACGCCCGCGTTGCAGATGAGGTCGAGGAAGGGCGCGGTACACAGATCGTTGGCGTTCAGGATGTAGCTGCCGTTCTCGTTCTCGCCGATCTCATAGAGCTGGCCCGGGCGGGTCTCCTCGCTGAGATAGTACTTCCAGCGGCAGGGCTGGGCGCACTGGCCGCGGTTTGCGTCGCGGCCTGCCATGTAGTTGGAGAGCAGGCAGCGGCCCGAGACGCTCATGCACATGGCGCCGTGGACGAAAGCCTCGATTTCCAGCTCCGGCGGGGTCTTGTCGCGGAGGGTGGCGATGTCCTGCAGGGTCATCTCTCGGGCCAGCACCACCCGCTTCGCGCCCATGTTGTAGGCGGCGCGGGCAGCGGCCCAGTTGGTGATGCCGGTCTGGGTGGACATATGGACGTCGATGTCGGGCGCGAACGTCTTGCAGGCGTCCAACACGCCGAGGTCGGCCACGATGAAGGCGTCCACACCGGCGGCGGCAGCGTCCTTGATGGCCTGGGGCAGACGGTCAGCCTCCTCGTTGGTGGGCAGGGTGTTCATGGTCAGGTAGACCTTGCGGCCCCGGGCGTGGGCATAGATGACGCCCTCGCTCAGCTGCTCCGGGGTGAAGTTGGTGGGTGCAGAGCGCATCCCGAACTCAGGCAGAGCGCAGTAAACGGCGTCCGCGCCGTAGTTGATGGCATACCGCAGGCGCTCGAGGTCGCCCGCCGGGGCCAGAAGTTCCGGTATCTGTAACATGGTATTCCTCTTTTACTTCATACTTTTATTAACTTTAGCCGCCTCATCGCAGTTTTTCTGGTGGTCTGCGTAGGTGCGGGCGTAGTAGTAGTGACCGGCAAGGTCGGTGACAAAGAAATAGGCGTCCTTCGCTTCATCGTCGGGCTGAGGGTCAAGCGCCGCGCGGATGGCCGCGATGCCGGGGTTGGAGATGGGGCCGGCGGAGAGGCCGGTGCAGGCGTAGGTGTCGTAGGCTTCCAGAATGTTCTCCGGGATGCTGTCCCAGCCGCCGTAGTAGGGCGCGACCCAGTTCCAGAGGTAGTTGTTGTCGGCGTCGCTCTGGACATAGCTGGAGGTGTTGCTCTGCAGTTTGGGGTAAGGCGAACCCTCGGCCAGACGGTTGCGGAACACCTGCGCCACATTATCGTCCTGGTCGTTGCCGGCCTCCTCCTGCACGAAGGACGCCAGAGTGACCACCTCGGAGAGGGTCATCCCCTGCTTTTCCATCTCGGCATACATCTCATCGGTGATCTGCTTGTCGAAGTGAGAATAGAACGTCTCAACGTAATGATGGACGGTGTCGTCCTTCAGGAAATCGTAGGTATCCGGGAAAAGATAACCCTCGCACTTGAGGAAGCGGTCCGGGGCGTCCTTGTCGTCGGGGACGTACTGCCAGAACCTGTACTGGCTGAAGTCGCCGGTGTTGGCCTCCTTGAGGAAGTCTTCGGCGCTGCACAGCCCGGCATCCTCCATTTTTTTCGCAATGGCGATGGCCGTCGTGCCCTCGGGGAAGGTCAGCCGGACACTGTCGGCCTTCGCGTAGGCGGAAAGTGCCTCGATGATGTCGTCGTAGGAGCTGCCGGGGGCGAGGTCGAACTCGCCGTATTGGAGCTTGCCTGCCGCGCCCTGCTTGCCTGCATACCAGCGGAAGACGTGGGGGTACTTGATGACGCCCGCCGTCTTGAGCTTCTGGGCGATGGCTGCCACGCCGCTGCCCTGCTGGATGCTCACACTCACCGGCTCGCCAGCGGAAGCACTGCCGTTGATCTCTTTTCGGATGGCCAGCAGACAGCCGCCCGCCGCCAGTACCAGGATCAGCAGCACGATCAGGATCATTTTCGCTGCGCCGCCTTTTCTGCTTTTTTTATGTTTTGCATCGTGTGCCATGTACACACTCCTTTACCATTCCGTTCAGCTTTCCATCATCAACCGCATATAGCTTTCTTCCACATCGAAAGGCTCCGCATCGAACCGTATCATGCCGTAGTCCTGCCGGGTGCCTTCGCCGAGGAAAAGATTCTGAGCCGCACCCACTGTGATGACGGCGCGCTCCACGATGACCTCCTTCTCCCGGGCCGCTTCCATCAGCACCTCGGCAGAGCGGTCATCATCGGCCATCAGCTCCACAAAATAGAGGGTGTCCTCCCGGCGGAAGTAGATGCCGTAGCCCTTCTCGCTGGACACGATGGTCGCGCCCCGGGCGTAGAGGTCGGTCAGCACGACGGCCATCTGCTCCGGCGGGAACTGGACGGTATCGGGATAGAAGCGCTCCCGCAGCTCACAGAGCTTGCGAGCCGTCACGGAGTCGAACTCCGCCTGACTCCACAGGTTGCGGGACACCTCCCGGGGCAGGCAGCGGAGGGCAAAAGCCCGCTGGAAACCCTTGTTTTCCAGCAGCGCGGCCTGCTCCTGTCCGGCCGGAACGGCCACGGTGAAGCCCGCGCCCCGCAGCTTCTGCTGCGCACAGAGATAGTCCACGAGTCCTGCCAGAAGCAGGCTTCCCTGCCCGCAGAGGCCGTAGAGGTAGCTGCCGCTGCGTCCCTTGAGGGTGACGGGGACCGCCAGCGCCGCAGCGACGATCTCGTCATTTTCCTCGGCGACGTAGATATTTTCCGCCCCGGCGAATTTTTCCAGAGCCGTCTTGATGAACTCGGCGCTGTCGCCGCGTTCTTTCTGCCACAGTGCCACGACCGCCGCCTCATCCGACGGCTGCATCAAACGATACATTGATAGTATCCCTCCCATTTTCGCGGTTATCCGAGTTCTTTTTCCGCCAGCGCCCGCACCTCGGCCTGAATCTCCTCGATGGTGCACATGGCTCCATTTTCCGTGCAATGGACGGTGGCCCAGCCCAGATGCTCTGCACAGTACTCGGCGGCACGGCGGCTGCGGGCCAGATATTCGATGTCCTTTTCGTGGACGTCCTTCCTGCTCTCGTCGCCGTGGTAGCGGCCGGTCATGAGCTTCTGGCTCACGGCGGGGTCTACCTGTAAGTACACCACAGCGTCCGGCGCGGGCAGGCCCAGCAGCCTGTATTCGTAGTCAAAGGCCCAGCGGAGGAAGTCGTTCCACTGCTCCGGCGGGAGCTTGGAGCACTGATGCACCGCGTTCGACGTGGTGTAGCGGTCGGCGATGACGATGCCGCCCGCCTCGTAGAAGCTGCCCCACTTGGTCTTATAACTGGCATACCGGTCCACCGCATAGAAGCTGGACGCCGCATAGGGGTTGACGTCGTCGGGCTTGTCGCCGAACTGACCGGAGAGGTACATCTTTACCAGCGCACTGGAATCGCTCTCGTAGTCCGGAAAGGTGATCTCCATCACCCTTCGACCGCTCTCGGCCAGATGGGCGGCCAGCAGCTTTGCCTGGGTGGCCTTGCCGGAGCCGTCCAGCCCTTCGATGACAAGAAGCCTGCCCTTGCTCATTCTGCCTTCTCCCCTTTCAGCGCGGCGTACTGGGCGCGCACCTCAGTGGTGCGGCCGCAGCACATCTTGCCCTCCGGGCAGGGGCCGGACACGCAGGCCGGGCCGGCGGTGCGGAAGATATGGGGTGCCACCGGGTAGACCAGCCGCAGCATCTCTTCGGCCAGCTGCCGTATCTCCCACTGGGCGCGATTGCAGCAGCGCAGGTGGAAGAAGTTCTGCAGACTGCGGGCGTTCATGGTCACCACCATCTTGGTCTCGCAGGCGTTGGGCAGCACGAAGCGGGCGTCCTCGTTGGCCTGCTTGGAAGCCTTGGCCCGGGCCTGCTTTTCGGGCAGACCTTCGGCCATCAGGCGGGCGGTGTGGCCGTCTTCCAGCTTCTGCACGAGGTCGAGGTAGCGTCTGGCGTCCTCGTTCATGCTCTCGATGAACGCCGCCTTTGCCTCGGGGATGGCCTCGATCTCGGGCGGGATGACATAGCGGAAATCGTCCAGACGGACGTACCGCTGACTCTGGACGCTGAAGGATGCGATGCGGTGACGGGTGATCTGGGCCAGCAGGGTACGGCTGACGCCCTCGATGCCGAAGGTGAAGCTTGCGTGCTCGATGGGGCTGGCGTGGCCCAGATCGCTGAGCATGGTCAGGAAGCGGGCAGTCTTTTCTTCATCCAGCCCGTCCAGCAGGTCGGTGATGTGGGCGTCGGAGTAGCAGAGCTTCGCCGCAGCCGCCACGACCTTCTCCGGCTCCGGCGTATGTGCTATCAATCGGACAGTCATCATTTTTCTCATTCCTCCGTCGTTATCTTCACAAGGGGCGCAAAGTTGGCCATGGTCTTCTTCACGCCCACCTTCTCGAAGCTGATCTCCACGATCTGGTCGCCGGCGGCGGGCTTGACTTTCAGCACCTTGCCGCGCCCGAAGACCTTGTGCTCCACGATGTCGCCCGGCTCATAGTGCTTGGGGCCGGTGGATGCCGCCGCCGGACGGGGCGAAGACGTCACGCCGCCACCTGCGGGTCTGACCGGCGCTTTGGGCGCTGCCGGACGGCCATAGCCAGAGCCGAAGCCGCTGCTTCCCGAACCGGAGTCGTATCCGCCATAGCCCGACGAAGCACTTCCCCGGCTCGCGTGATCGGAGCCAAAGCCTCGGCTATTGGACATCGGTGCGTTATATTCTTTATTCAGATAGCCGCTGCGGCTGCCATAGCCCGAGCCGTGACCGGAGGCCGCACGCCCCCAGCCGGAGGGGCCGGAGTAACCCGACGCACCGCCCGGCACGGTATCGCTGCCGTAACCGCTGCCCCAGCCGCCCAGACGGGAGCGCTGTTCCAGCACCGGGCTGCGGGTCTCTTCGATGTACTCCGGCTCGATTTCCCGGAGGAAGCGGCTGGGCTCGTTGCGCTGGGTGCGGCCATAGAGCATCCGGGTGACGCTGTTGGAGATGTAAAGCTCCTTCTTGGCGCGGGTAATACCCACATAGGCCAGGCGGCGTTCCTCCTCGAGGTCAGCCTCGGAATACTTGCTCATCTCACTGGGGAAGACCCCCTCTTCCATGCCAATGAGGAATACATAGGGAAACTCAAGGCCCTTGGCCGAGTGGATGGTCATCAGCACCACCTGGTCGGCGCTCTCGTTGTAGCTGTCGATGTCGCTGATGAGGGCGATGTCTTCCAGATAGCCTTCCAGCGAGGCCTCTTCGCCGTGCTGGTCGCAGTAGCTCTTGACGTTGTTGACCAGCTGACCGAGGTTCTGCAGACGGTCAGCGGCATCCTCGTGGCCCTTGGCGGCGTCGGCTTCCAGCATGGCGCGGTAGCCTGTGATCTCAATGACATCGGAAGCGAACTCATCCAGCGTCTTTGTTTCCAGCGATTCCTGCAGTTTCTGGTAGATGTCCCAGAACTTGAACAGCGGCGCGATGGCGCGGCTGAGCTTGGCGTACTGGTCGGCATGGGAGATGACATCCAGCATACTGATGCCCTGCTGGGCAGCAAGGTCGGCGATGACTTCGATGGTCGTCGCACCGATTTTGCGCGCAGGCTCGTTGATGATACGGCGGAGTCGGACATCGTCCCGGGGGTTCGCCACGATGGACATATAGGAGTGGATGTCCTTGACTTCCTTGCGGTCATTGAAGCGCTGGCCGCCCACGATCTTATGCGGGATGCCCGCACGGGTGAAGTAGCTTTCGATGGGGGCCGACTGGGCATTCATCCGGTAGAGGATGGCGTGGTCGGCCAGATGTCCGCCCTCTTTGAGGTGCTGGCCGATGACGTCCGCGATATGGCTGGCCTCGTCCTGCTCGTTCTCGGCGGTGTAGACCTGCACCTTGTCGCCCTCGCCGTTCTTGGTCCAGAGGGTCTTGCCCTTGCGCTCGGTGTTGTGCTGGATGACACAGTTAGCGGCATTCAGGATATTCGACGTAGAGCGGTAATTCTGCTCGAGTCGGATGGTCTTCGTACCTTTATAGATGCGCTCGAAGTTGAGGATGTTCTCAATGGTCGCGCCGCGGAAGCGGTAGATGCTCTGGTCGTCGTCGCCCACGACGCAGATGTTCTTTTCCGGGCCGGTGAGCAGGCTCACGAGCCGGAACTGAGCCACACTGGTGTCCTGATACTCGTCCACCAGCAGATATTTGTACTTGTTCTGGTAGAACTCCCGCACGTCCTCGTGCTCCGACAGCAGGATGACCGTCTGGTAGATGAGGTCGTCGAAGTCGAAAGCACCGGCCTCCTTGAGCTTCTTTTCATAGGCGGCGTAGACCTTGGCCGCAAGAGCGCCCTTCGTGTCCCGGGCCGGGGTCTTCAGGGCCTCTTCCGGACTGATGAGCTGGTCTTTCCAGCGGCTCATCTGGTTGATGGCGCTTTTGACCGGGAAGAACTTGTCGTCCACGCTCAGCTCTTTGTAGACAGCCTTCATGACACGCTGGGAGTCGTCGCTGTCGTAGATGGTAAAGCTGCGGGGGTAGCCGATCTCCTCGGCCCAGCGGCGGAGAATGCGGACGCAGGCCGAGTGGAACGTAGAAGCGAACACCTCGTCGCCCTCTTCCCCGCCCAGCATCCGGCGCAGACGCTCTTTCAGCTCACCGGCGGCCTTGTTGGTAAAGGTGATGGCCATGACGTTCCAGCTCCGGACGGCGTCCTTCCGCAGCATCCCGTCCAGCCACGACGGGGCGTCGGTGCCGGTCATGATGGCAGTGCGCAGGGCTTTCACATCGTCCTCCGTCACCTCCCGGGGCGTCCACTTGGAGCCGTGGGCCGAGCCGAAGCGGATGAGGTTGGCGATGCGGTTGACCAGCACGGTGGTCTTTCCGCTGCCTGCACCCGCGAGGATGAGCAGAGGGCCGTTGGTGGTGAACACCGCCTCCCGCTGCATATCGTTCAGGCGTCCGAACTGCTTTTCGATATACGTATCACGCAAAGCGCAGAATTGTTGTGCGAGATCTGTTGCCATTGTTTCACCTGTTCTTTTCAATCATTTCTGGATATATCACTTAAAATATAGTATATCACATTTCAAAAAAGTTGTACATAAAAACAATGCAAACAAAAACCGCCCCACCGCGGTCAATACCACGATGGAGCGGAAATTTCAGGAAATGCTTAGCCGAAGATGTTGATGAGGATACCAGCAGCGACGGCGGAGCCGATAACACCGGCCACGTTGGGGCCCATTGCGTGCATCAGCAGGAAGTTGG
>OGLQ01000652.1_pt1 | contig 21149 bp, 28 predicted proteins | sample 1572941 | NCBI WGS metagenome assembly OGLQ01 (sample SAMEA2581891, study PRJEB24529) | metagenome | biome: Human gut stool | place: China | collected 2011
ATATAAATCAAAATATTTAAAACTTTTAGTTCCTTTTTTTCTTATTAATTCAAGTGGGGAAAGACCCTCTATATTTTTAAAATTAATAACTATATGTTTATGTGGCAAAGAGAATTTTTTTATTGTTTTACTTACTATAAAAGGAGTAGAGCTTTTATTACAATCTTCTGGATATTTTTTATCTTTATCTGTTATTATTATATTTATTTCGTTTTTATCTTTATTTTTTTCTAATATTTTAGATATTTGTGAACCATTTCCAAAGTTAAAATCATAATTTAATTTTAATCCCACTTCTTCATTACAAGAATTTATTAGCATATCATAAATATCTTGGTCATTTATATTTTCTATTATAATTTTAGGTTTAAAAGAAATTAAGTTTTTAACTTTTTCATATTGATATTCAATAATATTACAAGAACTATCTTTTTTTTCAAGTACAAATTCTATTCTGTCATTTTTAAAATTTTTAATAGAAGATTTTATAAAAGTTAGATTATCATAATATTTATCTAAATATCCTTTTAATTCATTATCTATTACTGCATCTCTTAAAAACTCACACGTTTTATTATCTAGATAAATGAAATTTTGATTATAATTATCACATTTAATACTTTCCATAAAATTAATCTTTAATAATGATACTAATTTTTCAAATTCAGCTTTATTTTTTAAAAATAATTCATTAAATATGTTTTTTTCAAAAAAGATAATCATTATTTTCTCCTTATTTTGAAAAAAGAATCTTACGTATTTTTTGAGGTATTTCAACTTTTAAAGATGAAGGTGGCCATTTTTCTATATCTTTAGCTGAAAAAAATCTAGCTGGCCATTTTTCTATAGTTCCTTCTTTATCATATTTTGTTTGAATTATTTCTAATTTATCATTTTTATTGAAAATTAATAAGTTTACATTATTAGCATCATAATTATTTTTATATATATTTTTTCCAATTCTATCAACTATTATATTACTGTGAGTTTCTATTATAAGTTTTAATTCTGGATTTGAATTACTTATTTTTAAAAATAAATCTATTAAATCAGATTGCATCTTAGGATGTAAATGTAATTCTGGTTGTTCAATGATAATAATAGCTTCTGGATTTTTATCTTTTTCGAAACAAGCAAATAATATAGGTAAAATTTGCGAATAACCTGCACCAACATCAACTAAATTTTTAGAAATCTCATCTTTTCCTTTTATATTTATACAATAAAAAATTTCTTCTTCATCAGAATCTAAAGTTTTTATTTCTATTTCAAAATTTAAATGTTGATGAATAAAATTATTAAACTTTTCCAATTTATTATTTTTATATAATGAAAATAGCTTTTTACTTATGTCATTATTTATAGTTTCACTTATAGATGAATCATCTTCTATTCTATAATATCTTTCTCCTAAAGCTCTAATTGCTCCTGTATAACTTATATTATTAAATGTTCTATTTAATTTTGAATTAATATTTATTAAAAATTTATTCAACATATAAACTATTTCATATTTTTTGAAATTTATATTTAAATAATTTTCATATTCTATATTTTTTTCACCTTGAATTTTTTTTCCTTTAATTACAAATTCTAAGTTTAAATTTAAAGAAAGCTCTAAATTATCCATTAGGAAATTAAATATATCACTACTTTCTGTATCTATTTTATCTTTTTCACAACATGCCATAAATCTTAATGGTAAAAAATCACGATTTAAATCATCTATTTCACTATCAAAATTAGGAAATAAATTTTCATTATATTTCATTAAAGTATTTTTTAAACTATTAATTTCAATATCTCCTATTTTTATAGATAATACTCTATTATCTTTATCTAATTTAATGGATAGAGTTTTTTCTTTTCTATTATTTTTTAGGTAAATTTCAATATCACTTATTTTTTTATCACAATAAGTCCACATTACTTTTTTTATTAAAATATTCCCATAACTTTTTAATGAATCTTGAAATTCTATTCCAAAACTGATACAATGATTACTTGAATTTGTCATTAAAGTTGAATAATTTCCAAAGTCTAATCCTTTTTTGGAGTTTAAAATTAAGCTACCATACGAAGAATTTGAAGTTTGTTTTAAAAGTTGAAAACTTCTTAATAAACTACTTTTTCCACTACTATTTTCTCCAATTATTACATTAATTTTATTTAAATCAAATTGGAAATCATCTAATAATTTATAATTTTTTAATATGTATTTTTTCATTAATAAATCTCTCCTTTGCTAAAATAAGGAACTTTTTAAGTTCCTTATTTTCTTTAAATATCCTCTTTTATTCCATATTTTTTTAAAATATCACTCATCATTAATCTTGTTGTATACCATGGTGGAGATAGGTATTCTTCAGATTGAGCTATCCAAAATAATCTTTCAAATTTTTTAAAATCCTCTTCAGTTAAAATTTTTTTAGCCTCTTCCAAGGTTATCATTTATTTTCACCTCACTATACTTGTATTCTATCATTTTTATTATTTTAACTTATTTCTTAATAAAAGTAAATAAATAAATCGGATTCTTATATCAAAATATTATTAATTTCTTCATCAGTTTTTCCTAGCTCTTTATAGCAACTTTTAATTTTTTCAGAAATATTACTAAGATTAGGATTTATTTTTCTTGCTTTTTTATAATTTTCTATTGCTTTTACTAATTGATTTTGCATTTCATAAATCAATCCTAAATTATAATAAAATATATCATTATTAGGATACTCCTTTAATCCAAGAGTATAAATATTTATAGCTTTGTTCAATTCATTTCGAAGTTGGTAAAGATTTCCTAAACCGTAATATAAAGCTTCATTTTTGGAATTTAAATTTAATACTTTTAAGTATGTTTTTTCACTCTCATCAAATTTAGATTGCATTTGATATGTTAAAGCTAAATTTAATAAGATATTTTCATCATTAGGATTTATTTCTAATAAAGTTAAATGAATATTTATTACTTCATCTAATCTGTTTTGATTTTGGTAAATATAATTTAAAGAAAATAATGCCTGATAATTTTTAGGATTTAATTCAATTGCTTTTTTATAATAATTTATTGCTTTATCTAATTTATTTTCTTTGCTATAAACTTGTCCTAAACTATAATATGCTATGTCGCTATTCGAATTTATTTTTAAAGCTTTTTGATAATTCAATTTAGCTTCACTAAAATTCTCTAGTTTTTCATAAGCTAGTCCTAAACTACAATAAATACTTTCATCAGCTAATCCTGTTTCTATTGCTTTATTGTAATAGCTTATCGCTTTATCTAATTTATTTAATGTAAAATAAATACTTCCTAATCCATATAAAGCCATAAAATTATTAGAATCAATTATTATTGCTTTTTTATAAATTTCTATTGCTTCATCTAACTTATTTTGAGTTTGATAAAGATTTCCTAAAGCATAAAAAGCTAAACTATCTTTAGGATTTAATTCTATTGTTTTTTTGTAATAACTTATTGCTTTATCAAATTGCTTTAAATCTTCGAAAACTTTTCCTAATCCATGATAAGCCATACTATTTTTAGGATTTAATTCAATTGCTTTTTTATAATAGTTTACTGCTTTATCTATTTTATTTTCTTTATGGTAGCTTATTCCTACCCCATGATAAGCTAAACTATCTTTAGGATTTAATTCAATTGCTTTTTTATAATAATCTATCGCTTCATCAAATTTATCTTTTCTTTGATAAGCAGTACCTAGATTATAAAAGGCTATATAATTTTGAGAGTCTAATTTTATTGCCTTTTTGTAGTTCTCTATTGCTTCATCAAATTTGCCATATTTTTGATAAACAATACCTAAATTTATATACCCTATTGATTTTATAACTTTGAAATCTTTATATTTAATATTTTCTAAAACTTTTACTAAATTATTAATTTTTTCCTCAAAAGTTTCTGAAGTCAAAGCTGTATTTATTTCTAATAGAAAAATACTTTGTAAAGTATCATCTTGTACAAATTTTATTTTTTCATCTAATTCTTTTTTTATTTTATTTCCTTTTTCCTCAATAATAGTAGTTATTTCATTTTTAGCTTTCAATATAGTTTCATCTTTAAAACTATTAATTTTTTCTTCTATACTTTTTCTATCATTTTTTCTAAATAAATGAGAAGTAATTCCAATACCACTAGCTAAAACAGTTAAAACTGTTCCAATAACTCCAACTAATGTCCATACTGTTCCTACTGCTTTATCATAAAATTCTAAGTTATTTTTAGTAATTTCTCTATTTTCTTTTAATTCTTCTTTCAATTCAATTTTATATTTTTCAATAATCTCTTTTAATTTATTATTTTCTTTTTTTAACTCATTTAATTCTTTAATTAATATTGATATACTTTCTTTTTCTTCTATAGTTTTTTCACTAGAAAAAAGATTTATTGATATTATAAAAAAAAATATAAAAATTAAAATTTTTAATGTTTTTTTATTTATTAATCTCATAAAATATCTCCCAATATATTTTAGTAGTAATTTTCAACTATTCTCTCTTGTCTTTCAACTAATTTCTTAGTTTCTAACTCCCTAATTTCAGTCATTCTATAAACTTCTTTTTCCTCACCACTAGGCATAGTAACACTAGCTGTAACAGTTCTTTTAGTATAATATTTAGGCTTACTTCCACAACTTACAAATAAAAATATAATCAATAGTAAAAAGATAATCTTTTTCATAAAAATCTCTCCTTAAATATGAATTATTTTTACTTTTGGCTTTGGTCTGTAATTTCTTTCACTTTAGAAGTAATAGCTTCTAAATTTTTAAAATCTGGATATTCTGTTTTTATACTTTGAGCAGCTTCTATTGCTGGATGGACTTCTAATCCCTCATTTATCATTTCTGAAAAGTCTTTAATTGTATTTTTTATTCTATTAGGTAGTTCTTTATCATCTTTATCTAATTCATATTCATTTATAATATTTTTTACTTCCCTATCCACATAAGCATTTATTAACTTTTCATTAGCTTTAGCAACCTCTTCTAAAAAGCTGGTTTGGATTTGTACCTTTTTATATTCTTCTAGCATTAAATTATATTTTAAATTCTCATTTCTAATAAGACATGCAGCATAAATAATAGCACCTATTATAGATGTAGCAACAGTTGTTTTTACTGAAATATCAATCCAATTAGACCCAATATCTACATTAGAAAACTTTAATTCCCCATTTATATTTTCAATATTTATAACCTGATTTAAAGCTTTATCTATTTTAATATAATATTCTCCTAATTTTTTTAAATCAGTAGTATTAGGTAATTTTATTGAAATAAAAGTTTCATCTGATTTAGGATACATTTCATTAAAATTTTCTAAATAAAATTTGCAAGATTCACTAATTGAAATCAATTTATTTTGAATTGCATAATATTCATTTTTAGCTTCAAAAGTCCTTATTGAAGTATCTAATAAATATTTTTGAAATTCTTCTCCATATTTCTTCTTAAAACTTGGAATTTCAAGAATTTTAGATAACATATTTTTTTGCTCAGCTGAATATCTGTAATAAGAATATTCGATACCATTTCTTCTTTCTGAACCTTCTGCCATTGGTATTTTATCTAAATCAATATTTTTTAAAATCTCACTAATATCTCTAAACTTCATATTTCACCTCAAAATTTTTTAATTTTTACATCTCATCCTCATTAATAACACTACCAATATATCTACCAACAATTACAAAATCATCATGTTCTCTTACTCTAATATCTGGGTACTCTCTGTTATCACTTCTTAGAAATATACCACTATCAGTTACATAATATCTTTTCAAAAGAGCCTCATTATTTAATAAGAAAGCTCCAATTTTTTTATTTGCTACTTCTGAATCTCTTCTAATAAAAACAATAGAGTGATTTTCTATTGTATGCTCCATACTATCTCCATTTACTCTTACAGCGAATACATCTCCAGAAAAAGCATTAACCATTGGTAATGCAATATAATCAATTACATCTGATTCACAGGCTCCATATCCAGCACTGATAGAACTATATAATGGAACTTTTTTATATTCTAAATCTAAATCAATATTTCCTACTATTTCCTTTTTCTCTTCATCTAAGTATCCCACTATTCTGTACAGCTCCTTATAATCAATTCTTAGACCTTCTCCAATTTTTTTTAGTAAAAATGGGTTGATTTTTAAAACTTTTCCATTTTCTAAACGAGACCATAAAGAATTAGCAACATCTGTTTTTAATGAAATTTGATTTAATCCAATTCCTAATTTTTCACGTCTTTCTTTTATATATTCTCCTAATTTTTTTCTTATTTCTTCTGGTACTATATAATCATTTATTTTATCAACCATTTTTTCACCTCTTACTAATAATTATAATATTTATATTAACAACTGTAAATAGCAAAACAAAAAACTATTGACAATTGATAACATAAATGATATATTATTGTTATCAAATGATAATGAATTTTAAAGGAGGATATTATGAATTTAAAACAAATTAAAATAGAATGTCTTAATCATAATATTACAATGAGTGAACTAGCTAAAAAACTAAAAATTTCAAGGGTTTGGTTATATAACAGAATAAAAAATAAAGATTCTGAAACCATAAAAAAAATCCATGATATTTTTAATTCTAGTATTATCAAATAATATCATCTTATTTTTTGTTTGTATCAATAAAACAAATAAAAAGTTAGCAGAACTTTAAAACTGCTTGTAGGCGAGAGATAGTTGAGCTGTGAAACTGTAAAAAAGATAGCATATTAAATAAAAATAGGAGGAAAAATGTTAATTTTAAAAGAAGATGAATACTACCAAATAGAAGATTTTTGTTCTTTCTTTGAGGACTATAAAAAAGCTCTATCTGTTATAGAAAAGCTTGTTAAAGAAGGCTACTTAGAAGAAACACCTCTTAAAAGAAAGAAAAAGGGGTTTACTCTTTATCTGGAATTTGAAAAGCGGGAAAAATTTGATGATCCTGTTCCTGTAATGTTCTATTTAGTACGTAAAGAAATAGGTATAGTTATTTAATTTTAAGAAAGGAGAATTTATGGCAAAACAAAGTATTCCTAGCATGGAATTAGAAAGAAGTATGAATTTAATGTGTCGTGTAATAACTATTGAAGAGGTACTTAGAAATAGTGAAGTAATTGACTCATTAGACGATAAAAGAAGAGAGGAGCATGATGAGGTATTAGAAAATCTATTTGAAATAATTTTTAAACATGAAAAGGAGTTAGAAAAAATCATAAAACCATCTATAGTGGATTCTCAGGAAGTCGTTAATTTAAAAAATAAAATTAATGAATTACAAGTTAAATATATAAAAATATTAAACTTATATTTAAAAAAATCTTTATCTTTAAGATTAAAAGAAAAGGAACTAGAAAAGATAGATGATGAAAATAGATACTATTTAATTCATTATACAAAAGAATGTAGAGAAAAACTTGGGAATGAAAATAGCAAAATAGAAGCTGAAATTATTGCTAGAAGGATAGCTAAATGATTAGATGTCCAGAATGTAATAAAAAATTAAAATCATATTGTACCAAGAATAAAAAGAATAAAACAATAAGATATTATAAATGTAATATTTGTGGAACATCTTTTAAGACAAGAGTATTTAAATATGAAGTAGAAAAAATAATAAGTGAGGAAATATGAAAAGAAATAAAAAAAGAGGTTAGTGCGAATAACCTCTCAAAGAATTTGAAATGTCCGTTTTCTAATTCTATTTTTATTTTATCATATTTCTCCAAAGATTACAAGGAGGAATATTATGTCATATGCAAGACTTACACAATTAATAGAAAAATATGGAAAACAAGCTAAAGCACAAGAAGTAATGGAGAAAGAGAGGGTGAATAATGAATAAAAAATATTATTGGTTAAAATTAGATGTTACCTTTTATGATAGAGAAGAAATACAATTAATCGAAAGTATGCCTAATGGGTATAAATATATAAATTTCTACATGAAATTACTATTAAAAAGTGCAAATTCTGAAGGAAGATTGATGTTTAAAGATGTCATACCATATACAGATGAAATGTTAGCAACAATAACAAGGATGGATATTGATGCAGTAAGAAGTGCAATTAAAATTTTTTTGGAATTAGGGCTTATGCAAAGATTAGATGATGGAGCTTTATTTATGCTTGAAACAGAAAAAATGGTTGGTTGTGAAACTGAATGGGCTAGAAAAAAAAGAGAATATAGAGAAAAAAAGAAAATTGAAATTTTAGAGGACAAATCAAAGACAAAAAAAGACATTGTCCGACAAGAGATAGAGATAGAGAAAGATATAGAGATAGATAAAGAGAAAGATATAGAGATAGAGAGAGAAAAGAAAAATCATCTTCTATCTCTCTCCTATAAAGAAAAACTTACTGAACTTAAAAAAATCATAATGAAAGCTACAAATAGTAATGAGCATCAAGTAAATTTAGTTTTTCAGCCTGGTAGATATCAAAATATAATAGATGACTTACTTCTTAATATTTATAACTCCGATTATCTACAAGGAGAAACAGATAAAATCCCACCTTTATCTACTTATACAACGGAATCTCAAATTAATAAAATAATGGCTGGATTTTATAAAACTCATAATAAAGCTAAAGATAAAATAGGAATAGAAACACTTCAATATAAAACTAATAATAGTTTAGATGACATCCTATAAAGGAGAGTGATGAAATGAAATGTAAATATTGTGGAAAAGAGTATATTAAAAATCCTGCTGCATTACCAGATTGGATGCCTATCTCAATGAAAGAGCAAATTAAATTTATTCCAGCTTGTGATTGTTTAGAAAAGCAAAAAATCATTGAAATGGAACAAGCTGAAAAAGAAAGACAACATCAATGTATTTTGAATAAAGTTAAAAGATATAGAGATATTTCAGTAATAGACAATAAATTCTTAAAAAGTAAATTTGAGATAGCTGATATGAACTCTAGTATCATGTCTTTAGCTAATAAATATAGTAAATCATTTCTAAAGGAAAATATTAAGACTGGATTATTTTTATTTGGTAATGTCGGAACAGGAAAGACTTTTGCAAGTGCTTGTATTGCTAATAGACTTATGGAAAATGGAAAGACAGTATTAGTAATGAATTTAGGACTATATATAAATAAGCTCCAAAGAGAATGGGCAGAGGCAGAAAAAGATGTATTAGAATATGTGAAAAATTGTGATTTGCTCATCATAGATGATATGGGAGTAGAAAATGTAAAAGAATGGACACAAGATAAGGTATTCTCATTAATTGATACTAGATACAGGGCTGAAAAACCTTTAATTATTACTACTAACTTAGTTTTATTTAATAAAGGATTACCTAAAGAACAGATAGAAACTAAACTCTCTATTGAAAGTAGATTTAGTTCAAGAATAGCTGATAGGATTAATGAAATGTGTTACCAACATGCTGTTATTGGAGAAAGTAAGAGAAACTTTGATATAGATAATTTTAAAGAGATTTTGAAGAGAGCATAGGAGAATAATGGAAAGAGAAATATTTGATTTATTATTTTGCCTAATTGTATTAGGATTTGTATTTTGGATGTTAGATAGATAGGAGAACTTATGAGTAAAGTTATATTAGTAAAGGCAAATAAAGGGGGAGTAGGCAAAAGCTGGCTCACTCTCCAATTAGCTCATGCAACAGCTTTAAAAGATAAACAGGTATTAATAATTACTTCAGATTCTCAAAATAATATACCTCGTTTTGCTGGAATAAAAGAAAATAATTTTGAAAATGGTTTAGAGTACTGGATAACAAAGAAAAATGGAACATATTTAGAATTAAGAGATAATCTATACTACATACCATTAACTACTATGAATATTCCAGATAAAGATATAGATAATTTTAGAGATTTTATAAAAGTTATCAAAAAGTTATTTGACTACATCTACATAGATGCTACACCAGTTTTGAGCTTAGATGATATTTTCTTAGAAGTAGCAGACCAGATAGTAATACCTACATTCCTAGATTCAGTAACTACTTCAAGTATAACAAATATGTTGAGAAAAGCTGAGTACAGTAAAATAAAGGCTATTATTCCTAATAGAGCAACTAGATGCAAAGTGGAAAAGGAATATTACAAAAAATTAGTTGAAACTTTAGTAGATACAAGTATCTTTGTATCATGTCCTATATCTCAATCAGCTATCATATCTCGATTGATAGAAGAAGGAAAGACACTATTTGATAAAACAAAGTATAATAGTTCAAAATTTAGAGCTATTATAGAGAGAGCTTTGGGGGTATTACTATAATGGCAGATATAGAAATATTTAAACAATTAAAAAATCAATTAACTGAAAATCAAAATGAAGAAGAATACCATAGTGATTTTAAGTTTGGAGCTTATGTCATCACTGAAGAAGAAAAAAATTATATCATTGAAAAAGAGAAAATCTTATTTAAAGGATTTAAAGCTTATTCAGAAAATTTATATGAAATATGTAAAGCTCTATATGATGTAAGACAAAAGTTAAAAAAATATGGAGATTATGGAGAAATGACATTTACTGATTGGTATAAGTTCAATGGGCTTAATAAAGATAAAGTATCTGAACTGACTAAAAGATTTGAATTGTATATGTTAGCTCCAGATAAAAAAGTCCATATATCATCTTTATCTATTCCAGTAGTTAAATTATTAACTAAAAAAGCAGTTGATGCAGAAGTTAGAGAAAAAATATTAGAACTAGAGTTAAAAAAAGTAGAAGATATGGTTGAGATAATTGGAACTCCTGAAGTAATTGAAAAACCAAAAGAACTACAACCTCATATAAAAAAGACTTGTAATTTTTTTAAAAAAAGAATAGAAAAAGCTACTTCATCAAAAGAACTAGTAAAAGAAAAAGAAAATATTTCAGTTTTAATAAAAGAACTAAAAGAATTACAAAAAGAAATAGAACAGGAAGAAAAAGCTAGAGAAAATGAAAATAACTTACAATTACCTACAGATGCTGAGATTATAGAGGAGAAACCTATATCTCATTTTTATAAAGATGAAGATGAAAGCATCTATCTTATAGATTCATGTGATGATGGAGAAGGTTTTTGTATAGTTAGATATCCTAATTTAAAATCATATTTAGATAGTAAAAATAGAGAACAAACTAAACTCATCACTTCACAAAAGACATATGATGAAGCTCATCAACTATTAATAGAATTAGCAAATAAATTAAATTATACTCCAGTTGATATAAAGGAGGAAACAAATGGTTTTTAATTATATTGTTAAAAGTACCTCTGGAATTGAAATAAATTCCAGAGGGGAGATATTTGAAAAAGTAGAAAAAGCTAGTCTAACTTATCCTCAAGATGCTGTACTTATCTATAATGAACACTTACAAAAAAATCTTTCTCCTATTATTTTAAAAAGAATGGGGAAACATTGGGTTGAAATTACATTAGAACAGGCAAAAGCTGATTACAGATCAATAGGTTTAAAAAGAGCTTATAAAATACAGGTGGTTTAATGAAAATATTTATTGAGATAACTATTCATAAAGGAATTTTTACCAAAGCTATAGATACTATGTTTGAATTAATAGAGGTGGAAGATGTATAAAGAGATAAATAGCTGTTACACTTGTAAATATTGCAACACTATAGGAAGTGATGAAGTCCTAATTTGTTGTAATAAAGAAAGTGAAATGTGTAATAAAGAGATTTCAAAATTCGGAACTTGCGAATTTTATAAAAAAACATTATATGTAATCAAAGATGAAAAAATGTATGGAGGAAATAATGAAGCCAGAAGATAAAAAAGTATATGACACTCAAGATGTAGCAAATATATGTGAATGTTCTATATCTAAAGCTTATAAAATTATAAGAGCATTAAATGATAAACTTATTGAAAATGGAACTCCAGAAGGAAGTATTATAGCAGGGAAAATAAGCAAAAAATTTTTTCATGAGGTAATGAAAATTTAATCTTGATTAATTTGGTAAAAAGAGAGTATTATATAAGTAATCCTCTCTTTTTTACCCAAAATAAAGTTATAGAGGAGAAAATTATGAAAAATGAAAATGGAACAGGAAATATTTATAAAATTAAAGGAAAAAGAAGAAAACCTTGGGCTGTTAGAGTAACTACTGGGTACACTCTTGAAGGAAAACAAATTAGAAAATATATTGGAACTTATGAAACTAAAAGAGAAGCACAAGAAAGTTTATTTGAATATTTAAAGAATCCAAAATTATATAAAAAAATAACTTTTAAAGAAATTACAGATTTATGGTTTGAAAGTTATAAGAAAAAAATAGGTAGTCCTAAAACTTTAGAAACAAATAAATATAGACTAAGATTTTTAGAGCCATTAAATGACATGCAGATTACGGATATAAAATTATACCATTTGCAAAAATTGATAGATGAAATTGATACTTCTTGGAGTTTTAAAAATGGTTGTAAAAGTGTATTGAATATGATATTTGAATATGCCTTTAAAAATGATTTTATTTCTACTAATAAAGTAAAATTTATAGAATTAGGTAAGAAAGAAAAAGTAATAGAGAGAAAAATATTTACACAAAAAGAAATTGAGATTTTGTGGGAAAATCTTAATTCTAAAACTTATCATGGTAAATATACCTATATAATATTAATACTAATTTATACTGGAATGAGAATAGGAGAGCTTTTTAATTTAAAGACAGAAGATATTGATTTAGAAAATAGAACTATTAAAGTTAGAGTAAGTAAAACTTCTGCTGGTGTAAGAACTATACCAATTTTTAGTAGAATTTTCAATCTTTTTAAAGATAACATGATTATTGGACAAGAGTATTTTGTAAAAGGAGATACAACTACTCAATTGAGTTATGCAACTTTTAAACCAAGATTTAAGAAATTATTAAAAGAGCTAGGAATACAAGAACATACAATTCATGATACAAGACATATTTTTGCTACAATGTTGAATAATGCTAATGCCAACTCAACTTCAATAATTAGATTAATAGGTCATAGTAACTTCTCTACTACAGAAAATATTTATACTCATAAAGACACTGAGGAGCTTAGAAAAGCTGTGGAGTTACTCAATTAATTTTGTCGCCTATTTGTCGCCTATAAATAAAAAAGTGGTAAAATACATATAATATATAAAATTAATAAAGTAGTAAAATTGCAGGTTTGTACAAATCAAAATTTTTAGAAAGGAGTAAAATGAATAAATTAATTATGCACTATGATATGGACTGTTTTTATGCTTCTATTGAGATAAGAGATAATCTAAAATATCAAGGGCTCCCTCTAGTAGTAGGTGGCGGAGTAGTTACGACAGCTAGTTATGAAGCAAGAAAATATGGTGTTCATTCTGCTATGAGTACATTTGAAGCAAAGAAGCTATGCCCTAATCTTTTAGTTGTCCCTGTTAATAAAGATAAATATATTAGAGTTTCTCAAAAGATTCAAAACTTAGTTTTAAAAATAACAGAAAAAGTAGAGTTTATTGCTTTAGATGAAGGGTATGTAGATATTTCAGAAATTGCACCAAAATTTTCTTCATTAGAAGAGTTTGCTGAAAAATTTAAAGAAAGGATAAAATATCATACAGGTTTAACTTGTTCTGTGGGAATAGGAATAAATAAATTAAGTGCAAAAATAGCTAGTGGAATAAATAAACCTGGGGGGAAATATATTTTTAACTCACAGGCAGAATTTGTTAATTTTTTAAAAAATAAAGATATAAAGATTATTCAAGGAGTAGGAAATAAATTAAAAGAACTACTAAATAAAGAGGGAATAAATAAAGTAGAAGATTTGTATAATTATTCTTTAAATGAATTAATAAATAAATATGGAAAATCAAGAGGAGAATTACTATATCTTTCCTGTCGTGGGATAGATTATAGTGAGATAGAATATCAAAGAGCTACTCATTCAATTGGAAATGAAAATACTTATAGGTTTCCACTAAGTTCAGAGGGAAATATTTTAAAGGAATTAGAGGAGATATTTAATTATTCTTATGAAAGATTAGTTAAAAAGGAATTTATCACTAAAACTATTATTTTAAAAATAAAATTTGCAAATGGAGAGTTGATTACTCGTTCTAAAACATTTACAATCCCAACTGATGATAAGCAAATTCTTTATGAGAGTATTGAAAATCTTTTTGAAAATATTAATATAAACTCTCCTATTAAATTACTTGGAGTTTCTTTTGGTAACTTAACAAAAAAATCTATTAGGCAATTAAGCTTTTTTTAGGTATAATATACAAAAAGGTATTTGGAGGAATGGGTATGTTACTTTTTAAATTGATTTTATTTGTAGGAATATTTTTAGGGCTAACTTATGGAATAGAATTTCTTATGCCACCTTTTGGTCAATTGTACTATGTTGACCCATTAGAGATTTTATTATCATTATCACAAACTCTTACATATAAAATAGGAGTATCAAAAAATTTAGCAATGGGATTAACTGTATTATTAATAGGAATAATTCCATTGATTTGCGTTATTTTATTAAGTAAAGCCACAAAAAAAAGAAGAAAACAAACAAAATATAAATTTAAATAAAATATTAAAAACTATTAATTATTTAAGAACTTCAAAGGAGAAACAAAATGGAATGGAAAAATCTTGAAATTCAAGACAAAGAGATTGTAGACGAATATACCAAAGGAAAATTTATAACTTGTGATTATAATTTTTCAAATCAAATACTATGGAGTATAGGAGAAAAGACAAAGTATAAGGTAGAGGACAATATTCTTTTAATAAAAGGAATCTATGAAAATGAAGAGTATTATTATATGCCGATACCAAAAGATGAAAGTGAAGAGGTTTTAAATACTTGGAAAGAGAAGATAAAAAATATTATTAATGAAAATAAAAGAATAATATTAGTTCCTGAGTATTGGAAAAATCTATTAGAGGATACTTTTATTCTTGAGGAGAGAAGAGAGAGTTTTGATTATATATATAATTCACAAGATTTAGGAACTTTAAAGGGGAGAAAGTATTCAAAGAAAAAAAATAGAATTAATAATTTTAATAAACTTTACAGTTATACTTATGAAACTATTGATGAGAAGAATATATGTGAGGTTATTAAATTTCAAGAAGAGTGGTGTCAAAATAGAGAGTGTTATTCTATTCCTGTTTTAAATAATGAGAATATAGGAATTATGCATATTTTACATAACTTTGATAAGCTAGACTTAATAGGTGCAATGATAAAAATAGATGGAAAAGTTATAGCTTATTCTTTAGGAGAAGTATTGAATGATGAGTATGCCGTTATTCACATAGAAAAGGGATTAAATAATTATATAGGAAGTTATCAGATGATAAATTATCTGTTTGCTCAAAATGAATTTTCTAAATGTAAATATATAAATCGTGAAGATGATTTTGGGGATGAAGGATTGAGAGAAGCAAAGGAGTCATATCATCCTGCTTTTTTATTAAAAAAATACGAAATAGTTGGAATTAAATAAGTAATGGAGGTATTTATAATGAAAAAGTTTTTTTATATTTTAGCTCTTTCTTTAGCAATATTTGTAACAGGTTGTGAAAAAGGCACAACTCTATCTAGTTCTAGTGTGGAAGTAGTATCTTCTAATTCTAAAAATAAAGGGGAGTTTTATAGCTATGATATAAATATTCCTCAAATCAAAGATGAAACAAGTGAAGATTTTACATATTTTAATCTTACTATGCAGGAGAATATGAGATATATAATAGAAAATCTTTCTGGTAAAAAAGATGATGGTGGAATTCAAGAAGCTTATATCTCTTTTAAAAATAATGAGAATAGCTTTGGAATACTGTCTATTTCAATTTTAACTAATATTTATACTGGTGGAGCTCACTTTATTAATAGTTTAGAAAGTTATAATTTTAATCTAAAAGATAAAACTATTTTAAGTTTAGATAAGATTTTTAAAGATGAAGCTATAGAGTATTTTAATATGAGAATAAATGATATGATTAAAAATAAAGATAGAGTTTTAAACACTCAAGGAGTAGAAGTTATATTCTTTGACAATGCTGAAGCTGATATAAATAATGCTATTTTATCTTTTGAGGGAGATTATATTGTATTTACTTTTACAGAATATGATTTAACACCATATTCAAGTGGTATGCCTGTATTTAAATTCAATAAAAAAGATATAAAAAAATATTTAAATTTTTAATTAGACTTAAAAATAGTTGATTTATATGTGCAAAAAATGATATAATACTCTGTATATATTAAAGAAATAGGAGTAGCAAAATGGAAATGAAAGATATCATAGCTAAAGTTAATTATTTTTCAAAACTTGCTAGAGAAAGAGAGTTGACAGAGGCTGAAAAAGAAGAGAGACAAAAATACAGACAGATGTATTTAGAGCAATTTAAAGCTCAAGTTAGAGGACATCTAGATAATATTAAAATAGTAGATGGAGAAGTTAAAAACGATAGTAAATTTAAGATAATATAATTTTATGGGGGCATATACTATGAAAAAAGTTACAGTAAAATCTCTATACAGAGAGACAGAAAAATACCTAGACCAAGAAGTTATAATAAATGGTTGGGTAAAAAAGATAAGAGACCAAAAGAACTTTGGATTTATTGAAGTAAATGATGGTTCTTTTTTCAAAGGAGTACAAGTTGTATTTGATACAAGACTTAGTAACTTTGAAGAGATCTCTCGTCTATCTATAATATCTTCAATAGAGGTAAAAGGAAAATTAGTAAAATCACAAGGAGCTGGGCAAGCTTTTGAAATAATGGCTGAAGAGATAAATGTATTCCAAAAGGCTGACTTAGAATATCCTTTACAAAATAAAAGACATACTTTTGAATATTTAAGAACAAAAGCTCACTTAAGACCAAGAACAAACACTTTCTCAGCAGTATTTAGAGTAAGGTCAGTAGTAGCTTATGCTATACACAAATTCTTCCAAGAGAATGGATTTGTTTATGTACATACTCCAATCATAACAGGTTCTGACTGTGAGGGAGCAGGAGAGATGTTTAGAGTAACTACTCTAGATTTAAACAATCTACCTAAAAAAGAAGATGGAACAGTAGATAACTCTAAAGACTTCTTTGGAAAAGAAACTAATTTAACTGTAAGTGGACAATTAAGTGGAGAAACTTTCTGTTCAGCATTTAGAAATATATATACATTTGGACCTACATTTAGAGCAGAGAACTCTAATACAGCTAGACACGCTTCTGAGTTCTGGATGATAGAGCCTGAAATTGCTTTTGCTGATTTAGAGGCAAATATGGAACTAGCTGAATCAATGGTTAAGTATATAATCAAATTTGTAATGGACGAGTGTCCAGAAGAGATGGAATTCTTCAATAACTTCATTGAAAAAGGATTATTTGACAAATTAAATAATGTATTAAATAGTGAGTTTGGAAGATTAACATATACAGAAGCAATAGATATACTATTAAAATCTGGTAAGAAATTTGACTATCCAGTTGAATGGGGAATTGACTTACAAAGTGAACATGAGAGATATTTAGCTGAAGAGTATTTCAAAAAGCCAGTATTCTTAACTGATTATCCTAAAGATATCAAAGCTTTCTATATGAAACTTAATCCAGATGGAAAAACTGTAAGAGCTATGGACTTATTAGCACCAGGAATTGGAGAGATAATAGGAGGTTCTCAAAGAGAAGATAGCTTAGAGATACTAGAAAATAGAATAACTGAATTAGGAATGAAACCAGAGGATTATGAATTCTATCTAGATTTAAGAAGATTTGGAAGTTTCCCACATTCTGGATATGGACTAGGATTTGAGAGAATTATAATGTATATAACAGGAATGACTAATATCCGTGATGTAATTCCTTTCCCTAGAACACCAAATAATGCTGAATTCTAATTAAGAGGGATCTATGATAAAAATTTTTATAATCTTGATAAGTTTAGGGATATTATTTTACATATTGACTTATCCTTATTCTTTTAAACTTTTAAGAAAAATACGAAGAGTAATGACATTTGATGAGATAACTTATATTGAGAATAAAGATTTTGATTATGATAAGATATCACTTCAAGATTTTGAAAAAAAATTGATAGTTGAAAAAAGAATCTTAAAATCAAAAGGTTATATTGACGAGAAGTTAGAATATATTGTCATAAAAAATAGAGATGAGGTAAGAGATAACTTATCTTGTCTTATCTTACTTCATGGACTTAGAGATTGTGCTGAAGATTGGCTAGGAAGAGGTAGAATAAGAGAGAATTATTTGACTCTTTTAAAAGAAAATAAAATAGACAAGATGAATATTATTTTATTGAATTCTGGTTATGAAGGAATGGGATGGTATACTAATTTTTATAATGATAAATCCCATCAATATGAAAATTGTATTATAAAGGAGATTATTCCACAATTAAAAGAGGAATTTCCTCACTCTCAATTTGGAATAGCTGGATTTTCCATGGGAGGATATGGAGCTTTCAAACTTGGGCTTAAACATCTAAACTTATTCAAAGTAGTAGGAAGTTTTTCAGGGGCTACAAGTATTGTCAGAATGAGCGTAAATAGAAGGGTTATTAGAATATTTAATCTTCTCTATATTCCAAAATTTTTATTTAGTAACGAAGATAAACTACACTTTTTAAAAGTTTTTGGTTCATGGGGATATAAAATTTTAAAGGAAGACCCATACACACTTATAAAAAGCTTGGCTAAGGAGAAGTATAGTGATAGATATTTTTATACAAGTGTGGGAGAAAAAGATGTTGAAACTCATCTGATGTTACAGCAATGGCTAGATACTGTTGGAAGAATGAAAAAACATAATTATAATTTTATAGGTTATCTTTGTAAAGATGAAACTCATACTTGGGAGTATGTAGCAAGAGATTTAAAAAATTTTTTAGTATATTTTGATGAAAAAATAAGGAATGTGTAATGAAAAAAATAATAAAAGAGATAATAGTAGTAGAGGGTAGAGATGATATATCTGCTGTAAAAGCTGCTGTAGACGCTGAAATAATTCAAGTAAATGGTTTTGCTGTAAGAAAAAAAGAGAATATTGAAAGAATTAGAGTAGCTGAAAAAAATAGAGGAATAATAATTTTAACTGACCCTGACTATGCTGGAAATGAGATTAGAAAATATATACATAAATTTTTTCCAGAAGCTAAAGATGCTTATATTAGAAGATGTGAAGGAACTAAAGATGGAGATATAGGAGTGGAAAATGCCTCTCCAGAAGCTATCATTAATGCTCTTGAAAAAGCTAGATGTACAGTGTCTGATGATTTACAAGAGAATTTCACTATGAGCTATCTAATGGAGTGTGGCTTAGTAGGTGGAGCAGAAGCTAGTGAGAGAAGAGAAAAAGTTGGTGGAAAGTTAGGAATAGGATATTCTAATGGGAAGCAATTTCTTTCTAAGTTAAATAGATATGGAATAACAAAAGAAGAGTTTGAAAGAGCTCTTAATTCAATAAAATAGGGGTGTATAACCCCTATTTTCTTTCTATACATATATGTGAATTTTCCATAGGTAAATAGTGTTTGTGATGTACTAATGGAAAATCTCCTTTAGTAAAAACCTTCTCTTCTAATAACCAGCTCTTGCTATTTTTAGCTATTGTATATTTCATAGAGGTAAAGTTTCCAGCTACTGAGAAATTTATATTAATAGTAGAGTGTCTAGCTTTTTGATAAGAAGTTTCCTCTAAAAATTTTAATAGTGCATTTTTATCAGATAAATCTATTTTTTCCTCTGTTACTGTTTCGATAGGAATGAATGAAAGTGTATAAGCTACCCCCTCTCCTTTTGATTTATACCATCTATCTACAAAAACTACCACTGGAGATTTTCTACCTAAAACCTTTGTAGTATAATCAGTTGGTGGTTCTATTCTAAACTCTATTTCTACTTCATCAACAGCTAAATCCAATGCTGAATAAACAGGGTGCTTGAGAGCTTCTAGTCCCTTTCCATAACGATTTTGTGGCTGAGTTATAAAGTTTCCCTTTCCATGATAATTTTTTATTACTCCATCTTCTTGTAAAAGAGCTAATGCCTGTCTTAATGTCATTCTACTAACTTCCATTATTTTAGCTAATTCTGGTTCAGTTGGTAGTTTTCCAGCTTCATCAAACTCTCCATCTTTTATTAATTTAAAAAGTTTATCATATACAGCTACACACTTAGGAAGTTTTTTACTTCCCTTGATAGCCTCTCTAATCTCTTCTAATGTCAATTTTAATTCTCCTTCCCTTCATATTTTAATTATTATAAATCTATATTTAAAAGAACAGGACAGTGGTCAGAACCTAATATCTCTGTATGTATCTCTGCCCCTTTCATATTTTCTTTTATTCTATCAGAAACTAAGAAATAATCTATTCTCCACCCAGCGTTTTTAGCTCTGGCACTAAATCTATAAGACCACCACGAATAAATATCTGTCTTGTCTGGATAAAAATATCTAAAACTATCTACAAAACCACTCTCTAAAAGTTTTGTCATTTTTTCTCTTTCTTCATCAGAGAAACCAGCATTTTTTCTATTAGTTTTTGGATTTTTTAAATCTATCTCTTTATGAGCTACATTTAAATCTCCACAAACTATTACAGGTTTTTTCTTATCTAATTCTAAAAGATAACTTTTAAAATCCTCTTCCCATTTCATTCTATAATCTAATCTAGCTAATTTTTCTTGAGAGTTAGGAGTATATACAGTTATCATATAAAATTTTTCAAATTCTAATGTGATTACTCTTCCCTCTTTATCATGCTCTTCTATTCCTATTCCATAATGAACAGAGATAGGTTTTTCCTTTGTAAAAATAGCTGTTCCAGAATATCCTTTTTTCTCAGCATAATTCCAATATTGATGATATCCATCTAACTCTAATTCAATTTGCCCCTCTTGTAATTTTGTTTCTTGTAGACAAAATATATCTGCTTGTTGCTCTTTGAAGTAATCTAGAAACCCTTTACCTACACAAGCTCTTAATCCATTTACATTCCATGATATTAATTTCATAAGCTCTCCTTCTATTTAATTTATATATTACACTTATAATTATATCATATTTATATTTTTATGCAATTATTTTAGACAAAAAAAAGGACAACCTAATTGGTTGTCCTTAGTGAAATATTA